>Ga0213869_10000487_pt1 | contig 32724 bp, 30 predicted proteins | sample PICome_10_FD_160083 | JGI IMG/M metagenome (GOLD analysis project Ga0213869, IMG submission 160083) | Coastal seawater microbial communities near Pivers Island, North Carolina, United States - PICO132 | ecosystem: Environmental > Aquatic > Marine > Coastal | place: USA: North Carolina...
TTTTAGATAATGTTGATGCATATCAGTATTTCTTTGGTCAAGAGGATCTTCGATATGGTTTAAGAGAAAATGTTAAGGGTAACGAGTTAGCAAAAAGTCCAGAGTTTTCAGCTGACATTAGTCTCACCTATGAAACAGCGCTTGCTTCTGGAAGTATTTTTACCGGGATAATGCAGTACATTCATAGAGGAGACTTCCAACAAAGAGTCTCTAATAACTCTATTGTTGATGCCATTGATTCATATGGTCTGTTAAATCTTACTGCTAGCATTGATTTTGTAGGAGATAAGTGGGGGCTAGACTTCAAGATTCTTAATGCGACTGATGAAGATGGGATCAATTCTAGTATGACTGATGTCTTTGGTGTAGCTGCAACTGGATTAGAACTTATTCCGCCTCGTCAATTTATGGTGCGATTAAGTATGAGCTATTAATTTGGCAATTAATAAATAATGGATAAATTATTTATACAATCAAAGGAGTTGCTCAAGGATTCCTTTAACCTTGCTTGGCAAGTTTTTGAAAGTGGTTATCGCCCTAACTATATTATTGGCGTATGGAGAGGGGGAGCCCCAATTGGTATAGCCGTTCAAGAGTTTTTAGATGTCCTTGGCGTGCCCTCCGACCATATTGCAATTCGTACTTCTCATTACAAAGGAATAGATGAGAGAGATAGTCAGGTTCAAGTTTATGGCCTTAACTATATTATTAAGCAGGTTGAGTCAGAAGATTCACTTCTAATCGTTGATGATGTTCATGATACGGGCATATCTATTCAAAAAATAATTTTAGACCTTCAAACTGCTTGTAAAAAAAACACACCTGAAATTAAAGTAGCCACTCCATACTTCAAACCAATGAAAAATAAGACAGATAGAAAGCCTGACTTTTATCTTCATGAAACAGAGAAATGGCTCGTCTTTCCTCATGAGCTTGAAGGTTTATCCATGGATGAAATTATTGAGTTTAAGCCTGAGCTTTCCGACCTTGTTAAAAAAATTAAACCTTTTATATCTTAAAAAAGATTTAATATAGTTTCCTTTATAATATAAATACATTCACTATTAAGTATGAGCAACTCTAAAAATCTCTCTTTAGATAAGAAAAATATTGATACTGTTTTGGTGTTGGACTTTGGCTCTCAATATACTCAACTTATTGCAAGAAGAATTAGAGAGTTGGATGTGTTTTCGGTAATACTACCGTGGGATGTTTCAACTGAAAAAATTAGATCCCTTAATCCCATGGGAGTAATTTTATCTGGAGGTCCTGAATCAGTTACCGAATCTAATACTCCAAGAATCCCTGAGATTATTTTTCAATTAGATGTGCCTGTCTTAGGCATTTGTTACGGGATGCAAACTCTTGCAGAGCAATTTGGAGGGCAAGTTTCTTCCTCAAAAAATAAAGAATTTGGCCATGCCGAAATTGTTTTGGAGAAACCATCTTTGCTCTTTGATGGTTTTAGCTCTGGCTCTTCAGTTGATGTTTGGATGAGTCACGGAGATCATGTGTCAACTCTACCAGATAAATTTAATTTAATTGCCTCAACTAAATCAGCTCCGATAGCTGCCATGGAGCATTCCCAAAAACCTATTTATGCATTGCAGTTCCATCCTGAGGTCACCCATACCAAACAGGGAAATACTGTATTGGAAAATTTTACATTTAAGATATGCAAATGCGCAGCCCAATGGAGAATGGAAAATCTTATTGAGCAACGAATAAATGAGATTAAAGCAAAAGTAGGAGATCAAAAAGTATTACTTGGTTTATCAGGCGGAGTAGACTCATCTGTTACAGCGATGCTTTTGGATAAAGCGATCGGAAAAAATTTAATTTGTGTTTTTGTTGATAACGGATTGCTCCGAAAAAATGAAGCTGAAGATGTAGAAAATTTATTTAAAGATAAGATGGATTTAAATTTATTAGTCGTTGATGCAAAGAAAGTTTTTTATAGACATCTTAAAAGCATCTCAGATCCAGAGCAGAAAAGAAAAATTATTGGTAGAACTTTTATTGATGTTTTTGATAATGAGGCTGCTAAATTAAAAGATGAGATTAACTTTTTAGCACAGGGCACTATTTATCCTGATGTAATTGAATCTTCTGAATCAGAATCTAAAGAGGCTAGGGTAATTAAATCTCATCATAATGTTGGAGGTCTTCCTGATGATATGAAGATGGAATTAGTAGAGCCTTTACGTGATTTATTTAAGGATGAGGTTAGGAGAATGGGATCTGAGCTTGGCCTGCCATTGGAAATGTTAAACCGGCATCCATTTCCAGGCCCAGGACTGGGAGTAAGAATTCTGGGAGAGATTTCTCATGAAAAAGTTTTAATTTTGCAAAATGCTGATGCAATATTCATTGAGGAATTAATTAAGGCAAGCTTATACGATCAAGTAAGCCAAGCATTTTGTGCATTTCTCCCAATTAAATCAGTTGGAGTTGTTGGTGATGAGAGGAGATATGCAGATGTGATAGCGATTAGAGCAGTTGAGACAGTAGATTTCATGACCGCTACTTGGGCAAGGCTTCCATATGATTTTTTGGCACATGTTTCAAATCGAATTGTGAATGAATTGGAGGGAGTTAGCAGAGTTGTTTATGACATTTCTAGCAAGCCACCAGCGACTATTGAGTGGGAGTGAAACACACCATTGAAATATAGAGCAGAAATAGATGGGTTGAGAGCATTAGCTGTATTACCGGTTATTTTATTTCATGCTGGATTTGAAGCATTTAGTGGAGGCTTTGTAGGAGTAGATGTATTTTTTGTAATCAGTGGTTATTTGATTGCAACTATTATCATCTCTGAAATGGCTGAGGGCGAGTTTAGTTTAGTGAATTTTTATGAAAGACGAGCTCGACGTATCTTGCCTGCAATGTTTTTTGTAATCATTGTATGCATTCCTTTTGCTTGGTTTTGGCTTACACCTAGTTATCTTAAAGATTTTGGACAAAGCCTTATGGCGGTTTCAACCTTCTCTTCAAACATTCTTTTTTGGCGCGAAAGCGGGTATTTTGATACAGCTGCAGAGTTAAAACCATTACTTCATACCTGGAGTCTAGCAGTAGAAGAGCAGTATTATGTTCTTTTTCCTATTTTTTTAATTCTGACTTGGCGCCTAGGCGTTAAATGGATATTAATTCTCCTGATGATAGTGTTTTTGATGAGTTTGAGCCTGGCTCAATGGGGTGCATACAATAATCCTTTTGCAGCCTTTTTTTTGCTTCCTACAAGAGGATGGGAGTTGCTAATTGGGGTATTTATTGCATTTTACTTAAAGTATTTTACGCATCTAAAATCACAGCCTGTTAATCAATTCTTAAGTTTGCTTGGATTTTGTATGATTACATATTCAATTATTGCTTTTGACAAAACAACCCCGTTTCCAGGTTTGTATGCATTGATTCCAGTTGTAGGAACTGGATTATTAATTCTATGCGCAGTTCCAAAAACTTTCATTCATAGCTTGTTAAGTATCAAACTGATAGTTGGAATTGGATTAATTTCTTACAGCGCTTATCTATGGCATCAACCTTTATTAGCTTTTGCAAGACATAGGCTCTCAGGAGACGTGTCTGATCTTTTACTGATGGTTTTATGTATGACATCGTTAGTAATGGCTTGGCTAAGTTGGCGTTTTGTTGAGAAGCCATTTAGAGATAAATCAATTTTAAAAAGAAAATTTATTTTTGTATTTTCTTCTTTAGGGATTTCTTTTTTACTGCTTGCTGGTTTTTGGCTGAATGTTACTGATGGAGGACTTATATATTATCCAACAGAAAAACAAAAAACCTTAAGTAATTTTATAAATGCAAATGAATACACCGAGAGGCAGCATAGAGAAATTACATTACGGAAATTTAATAAAACTAATAGTAAAAAAGATATTTTGATAATAGGAGATAGTCATTCACAGGATCTAGCAAATATGGTCTTTGAAGCAGGGTTAAATAATGCTCATGAATTCTCAGCATTTTATATTTCTAATTCATGCGGTGTTTTAATGATAGATCGTGAAAATTTAAAAATAAAACCCACAATTCACTGTAATAAAAAAACTTTATTTTTGAATGATGCTTTGGTCAATCAGATGCTGACTGCTGATGAAATATGGATTGTCTCAAGGTGGCGAAATGACGATCTAAATTATATGCAACAATCACTAGAGAATATCTTAAGCGTGAATGCAAATTTAATAGTATTTGGTACAAAGTATTTCGGTAGCGTTAATTCCAAATGGTACATAAACAATGATTTCAGTTTATGGAAAAAATCATTTTTGCATGAAAGAGATAGAGATATATTTAAAGAAACAGTTATGATTAATAATTTGTTGATGGAGATATCTGAATCTTTGGGCATTAAATTTATTAATACACAAAATCTTATCTGCAAGCCAAATGATTTCTGCTCCAACTATGTAGATGGAGATATTATTTCTTATGATGGCAGTCACCTTACTCCATATGGCGCAAAGGCTTTAGGTAATAGACTGAGCGAAGTATTGCTCAATCAAACGAGCATTAAAGACCAGAAGAGATAAAAAAAATATCTAATGAATCTTGAAAAGTTATTTTTTTATAGATGAACATACACAACACATAAGCTAAGATATAATTGGAATAGATTAGTCAATTTATGGATATTATTTCGTAATTTAAGAACTGTCTAGGAATATGAAAAATTATAAAATTGTTCAAATCTTAAAAAATTCAAATCTTGAAAGCTCTGATCTTTGGATAGCAGAAGCAAAATTTGGTTTTCCATACCTTAAAGAAAAAATTGACTCTATGGAGTGTGGAGCTAAAATTTTGGAAGTGGGTTGTGGCACCGGGATATTGCTCTCTATGCTTGCTGAAGAATTTTCACAACATGAACTTCATGGAATTGAGCCTTTTGGTGATGGGCATGCTCTTTTCAAGGATTTAAACTCGGTAGTCAGAAAAACAGGTGTTAATATAAAGATTCAGGCCTATGAGGAGCACAATTCAGAAAAATATGATTTGATATATTGTATAAATGTTTTTGAGCATGTAGATGACTGGCGGCACTTTTTAAATTGGTCTGCTGATAATTTGAAAGAGGGAGGAGTTTTCTTCGTGATTTGCCCCAATTATGGTTTTCCTTATGAACCTCATTTCAGAATTCCAATTATCTTCAATAAGAACTTAACCTTTAAGATCTTTAAAAATTATATTGGTAGATTTGAACAAAATATGGATAGTGGAACATTTGGTTTGTGGAATTCACTAAATTTTGTGAAAAAAAAGGAGCTAAGGAAATTTTTTAATCAAGCAGAAATTTCACAAAAATTTGTTATGCATGATGATACTTCAGTTATTGATGATATGGTCGGTAGAATTTCAGAAGATGTAGAATTTAAGAAAAGGCAGTCCTTGATGGGGAACATTGCAATTTTTTTAAAGAAACTTGGTATTTTTAACTTAATCAAATTATTCCCTAATTATATTCCTTATATGAAGCTCTATTTTACCAAGAGGGAAGATATATAAATAAAATCTATCAACACAGCATGTTTATCGTAATTACTCATCATGGATAATTCATTATGCTTGCTGATTAATCTATACTTTTACTAAACTAGCTAAACTAATAGAACTAACTTAAGTAAGTGAATCAATCCACTATACATAAATCAACTTATCGCTCTGAAATCGATGGCTTGCGTGCTTTTGCGGTTTTATCAGTTGTTGCATTTCATGCATTTCCAGCTTGGCTAAAAGGTGGATTTGTAGGCGTTGATGTTTTTTTTGTTATAAGTGGTTTCTTAATTACTAGCCATATATTTGAACAATTAGATAAAGGGAAATTTAGTTTCACTGATTTCTTCAGCCGACGAGTAAAACGGATTTTTCCAGCTTTAATAGTTGTAATTTTGATCTCATTAATTTTTGGGTGGTTTGTATTATTGGCTGATGAGTACTCACAATTGGGCAAGCATATTGCTGGCAGCGCTGTGTTTATTAGTAACTTTATTTTTGCTAGTGAGGTTGGCTACTTTGACTACGAATCAGAATTAAAGCCTATGCTTCATCTTTGGAGTCTAGCGGTAGAAGAGCAGTTTTATATCTTTTGGCCACTTTGTCTTTGGCTTGCGTTGAAAATTCGCATAAATCTTTTGTTACTAACTTTAGTTTTCTTTTTTACTTCTTTTTTTATAAATATATTTTGGGTTAATACATCACCTACTGAAACTTTTTTTTGGCCATTTGGTCGGTTTTGGGAATTACTTAGCGGAAGTATTTTAGCTTGGATTATGTTACCTAAGAGAAATATTTTAAAAAATACGAATAACCATTTTATTCATTTTCAGCCTGTGCTTGCGCAATTTGCTATTGGTGTGAACCGATTGAATAAAAGTGGTATTACATCTATATTTGGCTTTCTGCTGCTACTAATTTCCGTTATTTCTATCAGCAAATCTGCCCCTTTTCCTTCTTATGTTGTTATGTTGCCAATTTCAGGGACGCTACTTGTAATTATTGGAGGTTCTAAAAATTGGTTTTCAAAGCTATTTTTAACCAATCCATTGGCTATTTGGTTCGGTCTTATAAGCTATCCATTATATTTGTGGCATTGGCCAATACTATCCTATCTTCATATTTTAGAAGACATTACGCCTCCAAGAAATATGCGTATCTTTGGAGTTATTCTTTCAATTTTTTTAGCTTGGGGTACGTATAGATTTATTGAAAAACCTATTCGATTTGGTGGATTTAAAGAACCGTTAAGATCAATTTCATTAGTTTCATTAGTTATGTTATTGGGTCTTGTCGGCCTAATCATAAGTCTTACTGATTTTAAGGAATCTAAGAGCGTTGAAACTGTTCATCTAAGAAAGGGTTTAGAACATCGCATCGGCTCATCTAGTCGATGGTATGAAGGCGCCAATAATTGGCTGTTTTTAGGAAATTCTTACTACAAAACAGTAGAAAAACTTAAGTTAGCAAAAAACCCAACTGTTGATGAGATTAAAGATATTAAAAATACTTTTTTAGCAATCTCTGATGCAGCAGTGCTTTCTAACACAGATGTCGCTTTAATGATTGGCCCTAACAAGTCTTCAATATATGAAGAAAATCTTCCATCTTTAGTCAAAGCATCACCAAAACGATATATAAATTATTTTTTAGATGAGCTAAAAGATATAAGTAATTTAACTATTTATGATCCAACTAGTGATTTAAAGGCTTTAAAGGGATCTCAAGGTCTTCTATATTATAGAACTGATACCCATTGGAATGATAAGGGTGCTTACTATGCTTTTCAAAATTTAATGACTAAGCTGGGACTCAAGTCGCCAAAAGTAGATTTTTCTCTTGTAGATTCAACTAGCGGAGATCTTGTTCGTATTTCAGGATTAAAAAATTATCCATTAATTAATGATGATACCTGGGAGGCAAATATTCGCCACAAATATAATCTTCAAAGGAGTAGCGTTTCTAATGTTGCTGTATCAGATTCTTTTGGAAAACGAGAATTAGTTTTAAGCTCAAATCCTTTGATTAATAAGGAGGTATGGGTTGTTGGAGACTCCTTTACAAAGGCTCTAAAGCCATATTTTGAATCCACATTTAGAAAAGTTAAATATGTAGGTCATTGGGGTGTCAGTCTCGAAGGTCTGGCTGATGATTTGATAGAAGCAAATGAAAAACCAGACTTGGTTATTATTGTTCGAGTTGAGAGGACATTTTAATAAGCATGATCTTTAAAAAGTACACAATTATTTTGGAAAATTAATGACTAAAATATTTGGGTTTTCAATCTTAGCTATTCTTTTTTTTATCATTGGTTCTTCAAATCATGATATGTGGGATGGAGCCATTACTTCTTATGGTTTTGAAATAAGTGATATTTCTGGAAGCAAGCAAGCCCTTATAGATCATGGTTGGTATCTTCAATATTTCCTCCATTTAATTCTCTTCAAGCTATCTGATAGTCTTCATCTGACGTTCTTTCAACTGGCTACCTTTGTATCCCTGATATTAACCATGTTTATGTCAAGGGAGGTTTTACTTTTGTCAAAGAATATATTTTTGCTTGAAGATTATTTTGCAAAGCTTTCCTTTTGCTTATTCATTTTATTTCCTGTTTGGCAAATATTTTTTAGCAGTATTCATATAATATTTATTTTGTGCATATTGCTAGGTTTCGTTGGTTCTAGATATATTCATACCGAGGAGCATATTATTTTAAGGTCTATCGGATTGGTATTTATCATATTAAGTTTCCAATTAAGCTCAATGTTAGTGTTTATTCCTGTTCTTAGTTATGCATATCAATTAAATAAAAAAAATATAAATATATCCTTTTTTCCTTCGATAATGCCATTTTCTTTATTCGCTCTTGCTTGTTCTTTCTATGTCGTAACAAAGGTAATTTTTCCACCTATTGGTGAAATAAATCAGACGTATAATCAACTTATCAATCCATTTGCTTCTAAAGAAAATTTTTTTTTAGTCTTCAATTCATTTAAAAGCTATTCCTCTTTCTTAATTTTATTATTGCCCTTACTTTTTTTGCTTGCAATAAATATCAGCACAAGTAATTCATACCTAAAATTCTTTTGCAAAAGAATTCAAGATAATTTTACTGTCTTTTTTTCATTGATTGCTCTACTTATAGCATCAGTTTTTAGCTATGCAATGGTTGGCAAAGCTAGCATGCTAACTATTGAATATGTTATGCAGTGGGGAATGAGGCATTCTATTTTGCTTGCGCCTGTCGTGGCTATTTTTATAGCTTGGTTTTTTCAAATGATTTTAATGAGTAGCCCTAAGTCATTTAAAGATAGGTTTTCTATTGCCTTAACAATACTTTTATCCATAACCTTCTTATTTATTGGCATTGCCTCGAAGCTCAATAGGCATAATTTTGAAGCTCAATTTGCTGAGGCGCTTAAAGCTCAAAATATTAATCCAGGTAATGTATATTTACTTCTTGACTCAGCTTCAGAATATCCTATCCCCATGATGCGATCCTATGAATTAAATTATTTGTTTTACAGAACCTATGGAAATATTAAATATGATGTATATTTTGTAAGAGAGGGCAACAAAGCTCTAAAAAATAAAGGTTTCATGAAAGAAGAAATAGATCGGCTCACTCTCGCGCAAAGCTATTCTAAAGCTGTTTGGCTAAAGGAGTTATATGATCCCTCGAATACAAAATGCAAATCTATTCTTTTAATAGAAGTTAAAGATTTTGCTGGAGTATTTAATGTTGTTAAAAATACTTTGGGCTTTAACGATGGAAAGGTTAATCTAGCACTGGATTCAACCAAATGCGTAAATTAAACTATTAAATTATGAAAAAAATTTCTATTATCATTCCTTTTTTTAATGAAGAGGAGGGCGTGCAACAATTTTTTAATGAACTTAATGCTGAGCTTTTAAAGTTAAATGAGTATTCTTTTGAGTTAGTAATGGTTGATGATGGCAGTGATGATCAAACCTTAAGCACTCTAAAAGGATTAAAGTTTCCTGGTGAAATTAATGCAAAGATAGTTGAGTTATCAAGAAATTTTGGAAAAGAGGCTGCACTGACTGCAGGGATTCAAAATTGTAATGCTGATGCAGTAATATTTATGGATTCTGATCTTGAGCACCCCCCAAAAGTTATTAAGGTGATGTTAAGTAAGTGGGAGGAGGGCTATGATGTTGTCCTTGGAAAAAGAATTTCCAGAGAAAATGAAACTATTTTAAAACGGCTTGGGTTTAAAATCTTTTATTGGATTTATAATAGAATGTCACAATTTAAACATTATCCTGGGGTTGGAGAGTTTAGATTAATGAATAGTATATCTGTTAATGCTTTAAAACAGCTTGATGAAAATCAGAGGTTTATGAGGGGTTTAATGTCCTGGGTGGGTTTCAAAGAGGCAGTTGTTGAGTTTGAGCCTGTTAGTCGAGAGCTAGGACTGTCAAAATTTTCATACCTCAAACTCTTATCATATGGATTAAATGGCATTACAAGCTTCAGCATTGCACCATTGAAGCTATCCATATTTATAGGCATTTTTTCTGCTATGGGTGCCGTAATATACTCATTATATTTGTTGTGGGGTTTTATTTTCTATGGAATAGATGTTTCTGGCTTTCCCACTCTGCTTTTAACAACAGTATTCTTTGGGAGCATAAATTTAATTGTGTTAGGCATAATTGGCGATTATGTTGGTAAAATTTTTTTAGAATCTAAAAGAAGACCCTCTTTTGTAATTAGACAAATTTATAAACTTAAGTAAAAAATCTGAAAAGTTATTGTGAAAACACTTTTGAATATTTCTGCAATAAAAATTGCTGACGATTTTGGTGCTGATAAATTCCATGATGCTTCAATGCTGAGCCTACTTTCGAACAAAAAGATTGATGGTGTATCCATTTTTCCTGAGCTTATTGAAGAAGAGAATGTTAGAAAACTTAAAAGCCTAAAAAACACCCATTCAATTCAAATTGGATTGCATTTCAATCTTACCTATGGAGATGGTTTGCCAAATGTTTCTGGGTTATTAAGAAATGCAATATCTAGATCTCTTGATGAGGGTTTTATAAGGGATTCCCTAGTAGGCCAATTAAATTCATTTCAAAGTAAATTTGGCTATTTGCCAGATTTCCTTGATGGACATCAACATGTTCATTCCTTCCCCCTGATCAAACAAGTGGTGTCTAAGGTGCTTGCTCAATATAAATTTGCAGGATGGGTAAGACATGTTGGATCCAGAGAGCCTTTATCTATAATTTCATCTATCAAGTTTTCTTATATCAAAAAGTTTTTAGTTTTGCAGGCCCTAGCTTTTTTTCAAATAAGAAATCTCAGAAAAAATAATATACTTCACAATACAAACTTTCAAGGATTACTCCCGCTTACTGACCCAATTAAGCTAGAGAGGGCATTACCAGTTCTTTATAAAAATAAATTTCCAGTTTCCACTGTGATTATGTGTCATCCAGGCTCATTGGTTGGATCAAGCAGTACTGATCATCCCTCAAAAAGTAGAGATATTGAATTTAAGTTTCTATCTTCAATGTGAATAGATGCTTCAGCTTGATAAAAAAACGCTAAAAGAATATTTAAAATTTAGTGTAATCGGCATTTCAAATGTAGCAATATTCTTATTGTTAGTAATTTTGTTTAACCACTTCACCGAAATGAATTTAACCGTTGTAAATGGAATATGTTATCTATTGTCTGCTGTATATAGTTTTTGTTTAAATACTATTTTTACTTTTAAACAGTCTTTTAATAAATTGAGGCTAGTAAAATTTTTGACTGCCAGCATTCTTTTATCTTTTATTGCCTCTGCAATTACTAAAATTGTAGCCTTTTTAAATTTCCAGTACTGGGTTAGCTTAGCAGTAATCATTTTTGGAATGCCCTTACTATCATTCTTTCTTCATAAATACTGGTCATTCAAAGCTTAGTTAATTTCATTTGACCTTCGTATTTTAGATTTTAATATAATGAATTAATTGCTTAGATGAAGCAGGAAGTCGCTACGTTATTTTTTGCGACTGCATTCTTAGAAAGAGTGATCGCCGCAAATTCCACCATTTTTTTCATTATAAGAAACCCAAAATATTTCTATAGTTCCAACTGATGATTTGCATTTCCATGATAGAAAATTTTTAAATGAACTTTTTTTCTCAAGTTCAAACGTAACACAAGTCTCTGGAGGGACATTTATCTTCTTTTTAAATGTATTTTTATTATCAAAGAAATTAAAAAAAGCATTACCAGCTTCAGTTTTTTTAGGATTATGTGAGCAGTTTCTTAAAAAAAATATCGTTTTCCAGTTTGTAAGATTTAATATTGAGCCCCAATGACTTGTTTTACTAGGATAAACATTTCCTTTAAAGCCTGTGGCAATATCAGTGGGATGAATAGAGTTAGGTAAGGAGAAGTTATAGCTTATATTAAGACGCGCTGGACATTCTTCTGTTGAGTAAAATTTTATAAATTTATCATCTAAAATTTTTTCTTCAAATGCTAATTTACTAGGATTATATGAGTGCTCCATTTTATTGTTTTCTACTGCAATGTTGGGAATGATTGATTCTTTAGCTTTAAAAGATACAGCAGTATCTATATTTGTAGGATAAGAGATGAGATTCAGGGATAATGGTTTTTTATTAAATGCAGGCAAGAAAGATGTTAACGGTCTTTCAGGGCTACTTGCAAGAATATCGCCACCATCAGAAATTGACATAAAAGAATGAGTAGAAAAATGCATGTTCTCTTTTTCAAAATAATTTCCAACTACATACCTTCCAAAAATTCCTTTATTTTTATGCTTAAATTCTATATAAAATCTTTCATTTTTTATCAGCTTCTTTTCAGAAATATTAAGAACCTTATTTATGTATATTGTCTCTGATCCAAATGGATTAATTGTCAAGCTGATTTTCTTTTTCAACAGAAGTTTTTTGCGAGGAAGTCTAAAAATTTTTAACTCTAAATCTTCCTTTTCGAGGGCATGCTGACCATTAAAAATTGATATAAAAGGAGTAAATCTATCATTAAGAATTGAGTGGAAGTTCGATTCTGTCCATGAGTTCATTTGATGGCTTTCATTAGAATTTAACACTCTTCCGGCCGAATGAACTGCACTAAAAAAACTTTTAGACTTATAAAAACATAAAATTGCTGGGAAAGGATAGCCTAGATTCTTGTTTCCAATAACCTCTATTTCAACAGTGCCAGAACTTAATTCCAGAACTCCATTAAAGATTTTTTTTATTGATATTTGGTTATGAGTTTTAACATTTATAGAATCAGAAAATATCAATTTTCCATTGCAATCTCTGATAAAGAGATTTGCAATTACATTTCCTATGCCGCTTTTCCATTTCCAATAATCTTGAAAAACCAAAATAGTATCTTCATGCTCGCCTAAAAAAATAGGAAAAATTGCGGATGAGCGATAGTTTACCCACAAGGACCTTTGAAAAAAATCTTTTTTTAAGTTAGACGGCTTATTCATTATCTAGTGCTAGCCTATATGCTTTAAAACCTCTAATCAATAAAAGTTTTAAATTTTATTTAAAAATTCAAGCCACTGAATTTATGAGTGCTGCAATTGATTTAGTACTTTCATATAAACATCATTATTTGTTGAGCAACTTAATAGAAGATCTTTATCAGTTTTAAAATTTAAACATCTATTTTCATAGCTGAAATTTGAAAAATTTTGTAGTTTTTCTGTTTTAAAAACTGCTGCATTTACCATTACAGGAATAATATTAAGGCTTAGTGATTCCGCTAATCCTGATGAGAGCCACCCAAATATAAATTTTGGCTGTATTAGTTCAACATTGTCTGAAATAGGGCGTAGATTTTTAATCAATTTTGAATCATCAATTCCTAAAGTTTCTTTTAATTCTTCAATGCAATTCAAATTTGTTTTCGGATGAGTCTTATAATATAAATCAATATTTAGATCACTGAGAAAAGAAGATAAAGCATGAATTTCATCGACACTCATTAGATCTGGATGTGCTCCTGTGAAATGTAAATTTTGTCTTAAAAGTAGCACAGCATTATTTGCGTATTCAGACAAACTATTCAGTTTGTATAGCTTTATTTTATTTTTAGACATGAAGTTAGAGAAATATTGTTTTTCATCTTCTGAGATTACGTGCAAGCAATCAATTGATGGAAATAGGCTTTGAGGAATTTTGAAACTCAATCCATGCAGATAAACTGAACAAGGCAAGCGCTCTTTTTCGATGGCCGCCATAAGAATTAATGGCAATGCTAATAAATGAACTCTTTGTAGCTTTAATTTTTTTTGATAACCGAAAAAAACTCTATAAATAACATAAAACGGCATATTGCGAATGGAAGTGAAGAATGCACAATTCTTCATTTTGTTATCCTTGATTTTATAAATATTTATGAAATCAAAGCAAGACTCAAGTATTATTCTTTGGTAAGAAAAGATCCTTAAATTTTTGTTTAGATAGTTATTTATCTCAAATTGATTCATAAGATCAAAATCAATATTATTTCTATTTAATTCTCTTTTGGCATAAAACTCATCAGTGTCGTAGTAATTTCCAATAAGGAGATTTGAGAATTTAAAAGAGATATTTTTTTTTCGAAAATAAATTTTATAAAATACTATTCTTAAATTGCAGATTAAAAATAATGGAACAACTGAAGCTATAGTAAGAATAGCGAATAAAAAACTAGAAGGGTTTAAATTTTGTATTTTTATTGATTGATTATCAAAAGTAAAAATAAAAGTTTCGTCTGAAATTAACCATTTTGGAAAGTTTTGAATTGATAGCATTGTAATTAATCTATTTGCTTATAATTATTTATTAGATTTCCGAGCTTGTTTAAAACATATTGAGCGAATGATGTGAGTCGATTAATTATTAACTATAAAATAGGGAGTTTTACTATAGTCAGTCTGCTCAATTTTTTTATTAAACTCATTTGCAAATTCATCAAAGGCGATGGTAGCTCCCTCAACTTGGTTATAATCATCACAAATTATAATTCCATTATGCTCAAGTCTCGGATATAAGTTATCAAGACAAAATTTAGTTGGTTCATATACATCCATATCCAGGTGTATGGCAGCTATTTTCAGGTTGGAATTTTCATTAAGAAATTTAGGCAGCGATTCAAACACATTCCCTTTAATTAATTGTATATTGTTTGGATTTTTGAACTGTTTATTGGAAATTATTTCATTGAGCGCTTTATTACTGATTGGGTCCCCAGATGCCTCTTCAAATCTTGATATAAATTCATTATCCGAGGTTAATTTTAAATCATCCCTGGGAAATTTTTCGAATGAATCAAAACCATAGAATTTCCTATGCTCATTTTTAGCAACAATTTCAGAAAATGTTATAAATCGAAGGAAAGACGCGCCTTTGAAAACTCCAAATTCAAGGAATGCTCCTTCAACGTCTTCTATTTTTTTATATAACTCAAAGTGGGCTAAAATTTTTTTGAGCCGTGATGGATCTGACTTTAAATGAAAGACATTTTCAGCATCCCAAACGTCGGTAGTATTTAGTAATTCTGAGATTTCCATAGAGATAGACGGGTAGTAATTTGAACGGAAGTATTTTAAGTGATATGAATTTGATTTACAATTCCAACCACCAATATGACTTAAAATAGAGGGGGATAGCTATGTTTGATTTTTATTTTGGAGATGAAGTAGAAATTAAAAATCATGATGAAGATTTTTTAATTTTTACTAAGAGAATGTTACCAAGATGGATCAATGGTATTCCAGACAGCGAATGTATTGCACTATACAGATTGCTGAAGGACCACAATTTAAAAAATACAGCTTTGTTAGAGACTGGTTGTGGAGCAAGTACAATTGCTATGGTGTTGCATAGCATGTTTAATAATTGCAAAGTATATTCATGGGATACAAATCCATCTAAGGGTAGTTTTTTGCGAGGAGTTATTAACGAAGCGATTTGCAAACCCCTCAATAAAAATATCAATGATTATTGGGAATTTATAGCATTTGATAGTACCAACAAACATCTTGGCATGCCTGTTCTTGGGGAGCTAGATATAAAGCCCTCCTTTGGCTTCTTTGATAGTTTGCATACCTTAGATCATTTAATCTCTGAAATTGATCTTTTTTCTGATGTAGCTGCTGATAATTTTTTTGTAGCTCTAGATGATGCTTATTACACAAATAAATCTGTGAATTACTCATATATTAATATGTTAAGAAGCAAGTTAAGTCTTGGGCCGGTTGAGCAACCACCTGAAAATATTTGCGAACCTTATTTTATAGAAATTGAAAAAATGCTCTCTAAAAAATTTGCTGGCATTCAGAGAGTTGAAAATGATTTCGTAATGCTTATGGGGAAGGACATTTTTTTTGACTACTTTGCAATTGACCAGAGCTCAATGAAGAAAAAAGGAATGGCGGAAAAGTCACAAGATAGGTTTGTATCCTTTCAGATCCAAAAATAATATGCCTAACCAAAGGCAGCTTTTTAGAGAGTCTTTTTTAAACAATAAAGTCATTTTTGTTGATGGTTTTGTGGGTGGCGGCAAGACACTACTTGGACAAATAATTGCTAGTTTGGATAGTGTTGAAATGTGGGTTCATAGGCCTTTGGTTGAGCAACTTTGCGGCCTTAATGCTCACGGTGAAATAAATGAAGCTTCGGCTATCAATCTACTTAATTGTTGTTTTGATAATGAAGCATATAGTCAAGCCCTCCTTAGAGATTCAAATTTCAGGCATTATGATCATTCAAGCATCTTCAAATACCCAAAAAAAATCGAATATTTAAAACGTATTTTTAATTCTAATGATCTAGATTTATTTAATCAATTTACCGAAGATAATAGAGCTCTTCATTTTATGAGTCACGGAATTACTGCTATTTCTGAGCCAATCTTTCAGTCACTAGGTGATAGGTTAATATTTTGTAGATTGACCAGATGTCCATCAAGCATTTATATGCTCAATCATTTAGCAAATTGGAGTAAGAGATGGGGTAAAGAATCAAGAAATGGCATGATATGTAATGATGTTAATGGAGAAAAAGTACCTTTTTTTATTGTGAATAGGGTTGAAGAATACGCAGAAGCAAATGAGCACGAGCGTGCAATTATTATGCTGGAGGAATGGTTGGTGGAGGGACATAAAATTTCAGATAAAAAAAACACCAAAATAATAGAGGTTCCCTTTGAAAATTTTGTTTTTAACCCTCATGAATTTATAGAAAAAATTGCTGTCAAACTGGGTAAAACTATCAATAAAAAAACAATAAAAGAAATGAAAAAACAAGGTGTTCCTCGTAAATCATTAGATGATGCACCTAAAAATCATGTATTTGAGATTCGGGGACGGAAGAAACCAGAAAAGCATTTTCCTCCAAAGGACCAAATTCTTGAAGAGCTTAAAGAACTAAAGAATTTTTTAAAACCAAATGCCTTTAAAAGGGTGCAAAATCTTTCTGATGAATACGTGTCACGTTACCTAGATTAAAAAATATGAAACCAAAAATTTTAATTGCTACATCATCTTTTGGTGAACTAGAGCCATCATTAATTCAAAATTTAAATAAAGAATTTGAATGCGTATTCAATACAACTGGCAGAAAACTGAAAACCCAAGAACTGGCGAGCTTATTGACTGATGTTTCAGGTGTCATAGCTGGCACTGAAATATATTCATCTCAAGTACTTGAATCCGCAAAAAATCTGAAGGTAATCTCTAGGGTTGGAGTTGGCGTAGATAATGTAGATCTTGATTTTTGCAGCAAACATGATGTTGAAGTTATTGCTACAAAAACTGATTTATCTTTCTCGGTTGCTGAGCTTGTTATTTCCTTGGCTTTATCTTTTCTTAGAAATATCCCCCATCATTTTAGGGATATGCAGAATCAAAATTGGGAAAGAATAATGGGAAAAACAATTAATGGGAAAACAATTGGAGTAGTGGGATTGGGGAAGATTGGAAAACGATTGGTTGAACTTGCCTCCGGTTTTAATCTAACAGTTCTTGCTTGTGATCCCTATCAAGATAAGGAATTTGCTAAAAAGTACTCTGTGAAATATTGCGCAATGGAAGAACTGCTTAAATGCTCGGACATAATCTCTATTCACGCATCTAGTGGTGCAATGAATCACCCAATAATTTCTGAAGTTGAGCTGAAATTAATGAAATCAACTGCATTGCTAATTAATACTTCAAGGGGAGCTAATATTGATGAGAATGCACTTCTATGTGCACTTCAGGAAAAAACCATTGGAGGAGCCTGCTTAGATGTTTTCAACCAAGAGCCTTACCGGGGTAATTTTGCAAACTTAGACAATGTTATACTAACTCCTCACATTGGAGGATACACATCTAATGTTAGAAAGGGGCTAGAGATGGAATCGGTTGTCAATCTAGGAAAATTTTTATGAAAGTTCTTGTAACTGGCGGTAGTGGTTTTTTAGGAAAAAGCATATCTGATTACTTTTCAAGGAAAGGTCATGAAATTTTGATCTTCGATAAAAATAAGCCAAACAATCTTTTAGATAATCAAATATTTATGCATGGAGATTTATTTGATGACAAGAAACTTGATGAAGCTCTAGCAAACATCGATATTGTTTTTCACTTTGCTGCCCAAGCAGATATTGGTGATTCTGATCAAAATCCTGAAGATACTCTTTTAAACAACATACAAGGGACTATAAATCTACTTCAGAAAGTAAAATACCTAAAATTAAAACGTTTCTTTTTTTCAAGCTCAGTGTATGTGAATAGTAGGCATGGAAGTTTCTATGGAGTTTCCAAGCAGTGTTGTGAAAAAATAATTGAAGAGTATTCACGAAAATATGGCTTAAATTTTACCATCCTTAGATATGGGTCTCTATATGGTCCGCATGCAAATAAATTTAATTCAATATCAAATATTATTGAATCAGCTTTACTAAAGAAAAGTATCGAAAGGGAAGGAGATGGAGAAGAGTTAAGGGACTATGTCTTTATTGATGATGCGGCAGAGATGACCTATGAAACGCTTGCTGATGACTATCTTAATAAACATGTGCTGATTTCTGGAAATCAGCAAATCAAAGTTAAAGACTTGTTAATAATGCTTAATGAAATTTTGGGGGGAGAGATTAAGATCTCTTATAAAGATAAGGATACTGATGAATTGCACTACGGCCTTACTCCATATTCATTCAAAATGAATAGTGCAAAAAGAATTGTTTTGAAGAACTTTACTGATCTTGGTGACGGCCTATTGCAAGTCATTCAAGGGGTGTCTGAAAGAAAAAAATAATCTATTTATTCTTAGCTTTAAAATGAAAATAATAAGATTTACCGATAAGAATGGTGTTAATCAAATTTCCTATGGAAAGCTTGACGATACAAAAATTTTTAAATTATTAAACTCTCCTTATGATGAAATACTTGAGTTTAGTGAGCAGTCATTAGAATTGCCCAATGTTGAGATTCTGCCCCCTGTGTCCCCTCAAAAAATAATTTGTATAGCTACTAACTATTCAGGATCAACTGGAGTTGATAATAAAATGGCAGAGCCAGTTATTTTTCTAAAGGGAACTAATACCATTACATTAGGAAAAGAGGTGGTTCATCTGCCATTTCCATTGAATTGTTGGGGAGAATCCGAGTTGGGATTCGTGATAAAAAAAACTATTAAAGATATAGGTACTGAAGAGTTTGATTCCTCAATTTATATTTTGGGCTTTCTACCATGCAATGATGTTTCGTGCTCCAATATTTCGGAAAGAGATCATCACCTAGCAAGATCAAAAAGTGCTGATAATTTCTGCCCAGTAGGTGAATATATTGATACTAAATATAACCCTGAAAATAAGTCAATCAAGGCTTATCACAATGGCGAACTTTTAAGAGATGGGAATACATCAGAATTTATTTGGAATCCAAATAAAATAATTTATGAGCTATCCAAATGGATGACATTATGTCCTGGAGATTTAATTTTGACTGGTGCTCCAAAGAGAACGAGGGATAGGCAGTTTCTTGAGGATGGTGATGAATATACTGTGGAGATAGAAGGTCTTCCGATCCTTAAAAATACATTCGCTAAATGACTAATTTCTATGTTTTTGATTTTGATGGCGTTGTATGCGATAGCACGAATGAATGCTTGGTGTGCTCGTCAAATGCAATGAAGAAACTAACAGGAAGTTTAGATTATAATTATAGAATATCCGAGTTTGACGAAGACTTGCAAGAAAGATTTACTGTTCTGAGACCTTTCGTAAAAGGAGGCTCTCAATACTATACTCTTTATCAAATATTGAATTCAGGAATGAATCTCAAAAGTATGACTCAAAGTTTATTCGATGACATGCACAAAACATTTTTTACTGAATCAGAGGAGTACAAGCCTTACTTTTACCAAGCAAGAAAAGAACTTCAAGAATATAATTTTTTAAATTGGTTAGAATTGCATACCATATACGAGTGGGTAATAGACTTTTTAAAGATTCAGCTGACCTCAAATAGATTGATGATTGCAACACTGAAAGATAAAGATAGCGTGCTAAAAATACTAGAGCATTATAATTTATTGATCGATCCATCATTGATAATCGATCAGTTTGAGATTAAAACAAAATTAGAAGCATTGAATAAAATTCTTGATTTAAAAGATGTTACAAAAGAGGAAATAGTTTTTATTGATGACAATATAGCTCATCTCATGGAGCCAAAAAGAGATGGTTTTAAATCTTTTATGGCAGCGTGGAGCAATGTAAGTGAGAGCTCAAAAGCTCTTGCTAAAGAAAATAATATAGATATTCTTAATGACTTAAAAATATTTTCAGGAGAATGATGAGAGTTGTAATTGGCATACCTTCCAGAATGGGATCCACAAGATTTCCAGGCAAACCATTATGCAAAATAATGAACCACTCAATGTTAGAGCATTGCTTCAAGCGATCGTGTTTATCTAAAGTTGCATCTGATGTGTTCGTAGCTGGTTGCGATCAAGAAATCCAAGATGAGGTTGCAAGATTTGGTGGGAAATATATTCATACTGACAAGAATATTACTAGGCCAGGTCTTAGAGTCGCAGCTGCTGCTGAAAGCCTAAATCTTGATGATGATGATATTGTTGTTGTTCTTCAGGGTGATGAGCCGCTTATTAGGCCAGAAATGATTGACGATATACTTCGACCTGTAGTTGAGGGAGAGGTATTTGTGTCTAATGGTTGTTTTGAAGCAGATTTAAATGATCTTAATGATCCAGCAGAAATCAAAGTGGTATGCGATAACCAAATGAATGCTTTATATATGTCCAGAGCACCGATTCCATCGCAAGCTCATGAAGAAAAGCGAACCAAATTCTTTAAGCAAGTATGCGTGATGCCTTTTCAGTGGGGATTTATGAAAAAATTTAACCATGAATTAAAGCCAACAACATTAGAACTTCAGGAATCAGTCGAAATGAACAGAGCCATTCAGCATGGGTTTAAAGTCAGGATGGTAGAGACAGAATTTCAAACTAAGTCAGTTGATAATGAAAATGATAGAATAGATGCAGAAAAGTTAATGAAAAATGATAGTCTTTTTTTATCAGGATATTAATGAGTAATTCAAATCAAAAATTTGGCACCTGGTGCTCCCTAAACTCTGTCAATGCAGTAGATGCAATTTGTAGCACTGATTTAGATTTTATCATTATTGATGAGGAGCATAGTTCAGTTAGTTTTGAGAGTATGGAAAATATGGTTAGAGCATGCGAAGCAAAAGGTAAGCAAGCGATTATTCGCTCATCTAATGCTGATAAGCAACATATTCTGAGAATACTTGAGACTGGCTCAAATGCAATTATGATTCCACATATCTCTACTGCAGATGATGCAAGGAAGGTAATTGATTGTGTTAAATATCCTCCAATGGGTAATAGAGGCCTTTCACCCTACACAAGACAGCATCAATTTTCAGACAATGATTTAACCAGCTCTTTGTCTAAGGCTAACACTGATCAGTACATAGGCTTATTGGTGGAAGGTGATGAGGGCATTAAAAATATTTCTGAAATTGCACAAGTAGAGGGGGTAGATTTAATTTATATCGGCCTTTTTGATCTTGCAAAATCCATAGGGATGGTCGATAACCTAACTGATAAGAAGATTATTTCATTATTGCAAGAAACTAGAGACATTATCCATTCAAATAATGTCCACGCTGGAAGTATGGCAAAAGATATTGAATATGGACGAATATTAGTTGATTTAGATTTTGACTTCATTGCATTTCATAATGACGCAGCAGCTTTAAAAAGTTATTTTCAAAATTCATTAATAAAAATCAAAGAAGCATAATTTTATTTCCTTAACTATCCTAAAAGTTTAATTTCACCAGTACCAAAGAATACGCAGTTAAATGAATAAAAATTATATCCAGTGATTCCATTTAATGTAATGGCAAAACTATTAAATTCAGGAGAGTTCCATGGATCAAAAAAATAACATTGATGAAAAAGTAGTAAGTGACTTTGGGAAAGAATGGAAGGCATTTAATCATCAGCATCTTGATGAATCTATTCTGCATCCAGCCTTTGATAGTTACTTTCATATTTTTCCATTTGCTGACTTAAAAAATGCAGAAGGCTTTGATATGGGTTGTGGTTCAGGGCGTTGGGCGAAGTTTGTTGCGCCAAATGTTGGTAAGTTAAATTGCATTGATCCAAGTGCAACTGCTTTAAATGAAGCAAAGTTGAATATGGAAAATTTTCAAAATTGCTCTTTTGAATGTGCCGGAGTCGATAATAATTTTCTTAAAAATGAATCTCAAGATTTTGGATATTCATTAGGAGTTCTTCATCATATTCCTGATACAACATTGGCACTAGAATCATGCTCTAAGAAACTCAAACCTGGATCTCCATTTTTACTTTATCTGTATTATAGATTCGATAATAAACCAAAAAGTTATTACTACCTTTGGAAATTATCTGATGTTGTAAGAAAATTTATAAGTATGCTGCCATTTGCAATAAAATATTTTTTATCACAATTAATAGCTGTATTCATTTATTTGCCCTTAGCTAGAGCGGCTTTGCTATTAGAAAAAATCGGAATGAATGTATCAAACTTTCCCTTGACTTGGTATAGAAATGAGCCATTTTATATAATGAGGACAGATGCACTAGATAGATTTGGTACTAGGCTTGAGCAGCGTTTTACCAAGGATGAAATATCTCAAATGCTTATAAAAACTGGCTTTGAAAAAATTAAATTTAGTGATAGGGAGCCATTCTGGACTGTGCTTGCATACAAAAAGCAATAATGCCATAAATTAATATATGAAATCAGAAATCAGCATTGTTATTCCGACGTTAGACAACTTCATAGATGTCCAAAAAATAATTTCTAGCATCAACTCACAGGAATTGTTGCCATCTGAAATTATCTTAGCTGATTCTAGCTCATCTAATGAAATTCAAGATAAAGTTAAAAACCTTCCATCCTCAGTTCCTGTTTTATATATGAGAGTTGGAAGAGCTTACAAGTTTGATAGATTTTTACATCGTTTTTTTTCTTTACTTAGAATTCCTTATTTAAAAAAAAAATTTCCGAAGGGCAGAGCTTTTCCATATGAGGCAACAAATGCTGGAGCCTCTCAAGCAAAATATAAATGGATTGCCTTTCTTGACGCAACCACCATTCCAATAGACACATGGCTAAAAGATTATCATTATCTTATTACTCAAGAAAACTATGATGTAATTTTTGGAAAGACTAGATATTTTGCAGTTACCTGGTTTCAGAAGCTTCTGAGGGCATCTACCTATGGAAAAATTGGCCATGAAACAGCGCCAGGCTCCATAATGAAAAAAGTTGATTTTCTTGAAAGCTATAAAATTAAAGAAGGAGTGCGCTCTGGTGGAGATGTTGCATGGAAAATTCAAATTAAAAATTCTTTGAGGCATCACTTGCCAAAAAAGAGCTATCTTTCATATTCCAGCTTGCCAATATCACTTTATGTAACTTTAAAAAAATTTTTTATTTATCAAATTTACTCATCTTTTGTAGATATCCAAAATAACATAAAAGATTTATATCTTGGAATAACGCTACTACTCAGCATTATATTGATTCCTAAGTGGAATTATATTGTTGGTTGGGACAGTATTTTTTTTATACCGCACATTACAAAAATTTTTTTTCTAAGTATATTCCTTGTTTTTTTTATAAGTTTTACTATCAATAGAATTTTTTTACGAACTTTTGCTGGCAGCATTCGAGTTAATGCCTTAAAGCTTATTTTGTTTATTATGATTTTGTACTCTATATACAACTGGAATGCTGTTGTTGCAGAATGGGTCGAGGACTCAATTTGGTATGTACCTCATATAACTAAGATCTTTATTTCTATTATTTTTGCAGCCTCATTTATTTACAGAGGGATCTTTTTCCCTATTAGAAATAAAATAGCTCTATCATATTTATTTCCGTTTAGGTGGTTTGCGGTGGGCGTGCTAGGTATATTGCTTGATCTTGCTAAAGCGCCTGGGTATTTGTTGGGAGCGATTTTAGCCACATTCATTAGACGCTCTAAAAATATATAAAAAATAGCATTTTATTTATTTTTATTAAATAAACTTATTCCGAGTAAACTCAATTTTGTATAAAGTTTAATCAATCAATTTGCTTATTTTTTAACAAATTATGAAACTGCTGCGTAATCATTTCCAATGAAAACTGCTCACTTATTAGCTTAGACGAAGATCTGCCATATGCGTTAATTAATTCTTTTTGAACAATAAATTTTTTCATTGCATTTTTTATATCATCAGGGTCTTTGATGCTAACAAGTAAACCATTTTTTCCTTCAATCAAGCAATCTTTACAGCCTCTAACATCTGTAAGAATCAGTGGCATCCCGGTTGCTGCAGCCTCTAGAGCTATTTTTGGTAAGCCCTCTCCATATGAGGGAAGCACAAGAATGGTAGAATGATATAAGCATTTTTGCATATTTTCTGTATCAAGAAATCCTTGATACTCAAAGTATTCATTTGTCGTAATAATCTTAAAATCTTCTCTTGAAATTGAATCAGGATTAGATGGATCATATTTTCCAGCAATTTTAAATTTAATATTTTCATACTTTTCATTAAGAAGCTCTTTGCTAGCATTCATGAACTCAATAATTCCTTTTGAATATATAAGTTTGGAAGCAAACAAGAAAATAATTTCATTTGAACTATCTCTTTTACAATATTTGAGTTTATCTATATTTATGCCATTACCCCTGATGACCGTAGAGTTTTGATTTTGAGATAGGCTTTTTTTTAAAAAAATCCTTAGATCATCATTATTCTGAAAAATAAAAAGATAGTTTTTTTTAATTCTAAGAGATGTAAAAATAATTTTTTTTATAAACCTATATAAAAGGTATTTAGGTTTTTTGCTGAAAAAGAAAGGGCCTAGACCAGTAATTAAAAAAAAAGATTTTTTTACCTCAAGAGTATTATTAACTATGGCGCCCAAGATGCTCATTTCAAGTGTTACATAAAAAATATATTCTAATTTTAAAGATTTTATTAATCTTCTAAGTGAGATTAAATATTTTAAATATCCCAAAAGGTTTAATGAGCCTTTTCTACTTTGAAGATGGTGAAGAAGAATGCCATGGCATGTAATTTCTTGAAGAATTTCTTTGGTTGCATTTTCTGTGTTAGTAATGACATGAACCTCACATAATTTTGCAAGATTTTTTGCAAGATCTAATCTATGCGATACAAAGTAATCTAACTCAATTACAACAAAACATATCTTCATTTTTTTTGATACTTTTTTAAAAATATTATGTCTTCAATGATACATTACTAGATAATACGTATATAAAATATTTAGATATTTATCAATAAATATAGAACCAATTAAATATGAAAGTTTCAGATGCAGTAAATCAAAGAAGTTCCATCAGGTCATTTCTGGATAGTCCAGTTTCGAATTCTCTAATTGAGGATCTTCTAATTAAATCATCACGAGCTGCTTCAGGCGGCAATCTTCAGCCATGGAAGGTATTTGTATTGAACAACGCCTCAATGAAAGATTTTTTGACTTTTCAGGATCAATGGGAGAAGCCTGAAATACCAGCTTATGATATATATCCAAAAAAACTAAAAGAACCATATAGATCTTCTCGGTTTGAGTTAGGAGAGCAGATGTATCATTTGCTTGGAATTCCAAGAGAGGATAGGGATGCTAGATTATCTCAGGTTATGAAAAATTTTAAGTTTTTTGGAGCGCCATGTGCATTCTTTTGTTTTGTTGATCGTCAAATGGGGCCACCTCAGTGGTCTGATCTAGGCATGTTTTTACAAACTTTTATGCTGCTTGCGAAAGAAGCAGGCTTAGATACTTGTGCACAGGAGGCTTGGTCGATGAAGCATGATAGTGTTGCAGAATTTGTAGATGCTGATGCTGAAGACATTCTTTTTTGTGGAATGTGTGTTGGTTATCGAAATGATGAAGACCCTGTAAACTCATTGCGCTCAGAAAGAAGGCCAATTAAAGATTGGGCAAAATTCTTGTAATTTCTTCATCTTTTTAAATGTATATAGAGAAATATATGCATCTTGCTCTTCAGCAAGCCATGAAAGCATATCAATTAGATGAGGTGCCTGTTGGAGCAATTATTGTCAAGAATAATATAGTTATTGGAGAGGGGTGCAATCAAGTAATTGCTAATAATTCTGTTTCATCTCATGCTGAAATTAATGCAATAAATAATGCTAGTAAATATTTAAAAAATTATCGATTAGTAGACTGCGATATTTATGTAACATTAGAACCATGTCACATGTGTGCTAAAGCAATCGTGGATGCTAGGATTAAAAATTTATACTTTGGGGCAGCAGAGCCTAAATCTGGTGCAATAATTTCTGTAGATAATTTTTTTAAAAAAGATTATCTCAATCACAGTGTGAGTTATGAGCATGGTTTTCTTGATAATGAGAGCTCAGAGTTGCTTGTTAATTTTTTTTCCTCTAAGCGAAAGTATAAACAGACTATTTAGTGATAATACACTGCAAACCAGTGCCACCTTCAAAAATCTTAAATTTTTTAAATTTAAACTTTGCAATAATTTTATCTAATTGTTTAGCAGTTAACATTCTCTTGAAGTGATCAGTATTTTTATCATGGGTATCTAGTTTAGACAATTCATAATGCTGATCTTTGCTGAGATTAAACATTCCATAATAAAAACTGATCGGACTAATTCTTCTAAGAATATATTGAATTATTGAATTTTTTCTAAATATCCAATGTATTGGAAAAAACATTGCTGTTAAAAAATTGGTTACTTTGAGTTGGAGCTTTTTGGGCAATTGTTTAATCAAAATCCAATAGACCAAATACAGCGAAGTATAATGACCAAAATGGGACTTGTAGTGATCAAAGCTTATAGTTCCACCCCTTTTGGTCACCCTCACAATCTCTTTTAGGCCTAAAGAAAAATTTCGGGTATGTTGCATTACTCCTAGACAAAGCGAGATATCAAAAAAATTTTCGTTAAATGGGATATCTTCAATATCTCCTTGAAAAATAGTAAGTTTATTATTTGGCATATTGTTAGCATAATTAGCTAAAACAGCATCACTCAGGTCAAAAGAATATACAACTGCTCCATATTTTAATAGTATTTCAGTGAATCTACCCGCTCCAGAGCCAGCTTCCAATATTTTCAAACCCTTTATTGATTCCAGCGGAACTGGTAAAGCTGTTCTTACTCTATCTTCCGACATATTACTTTTCGTATATGAATCTAACTGAATTCTTCTAAAGGTATTCCACTGCAAACCAAATGCAGAAGCAAAATTATCATTCTCTACAAATCTGGGAATATCATCTTTTATTACATACCTTTGGTTAGAAAAATTTTTTAAATCCATGATAATACTTGATTAGCTATTTAAATTTAGAATTATCATTTAAAGGATATCCAAATAGGACAATGATCAGAAGGTTTCTCCATTGCCCTTGCAGTATAGTCTATTCCAGTACTTACCATTTTTGATTCTAAGTTTTCAGAAATTAGAATGTGATCTATCCTTAGACCTCTTTTAGGATTGTCATCAAACATCCTTGAGCGGTAATCGAACCATGAATAAATCGTCCCCTCATCAGGATTTTGTATTCTCCATGAATCTATAAAACCTAAGTCTCTAATTTTATTCCACATTTCTATTTCTTCAGGAAGAAATGCTGTTTTCCCATCTCGCAGCCATCTCTTTGCATTTTGTTCGCCTATTCCAATATCTAATTGTGTAGGAGCAACATTAAAGTCCCCCATTACAATCAAATTCTCTTCAATTTTTTTAAGTTTTTTGATGTGGTTTTCTAAATCATCATAAAATTTTATTTTTTTTGGAAATTTTGTTTCATGTGATCTATTTTCTCCTTGAGGAAAATACCCATTCATAATTGTAATTTTTTTTCTTTTCCATTTAAAAGTGGCCTGTATAAATCTTTTTTGGTCATCCTCTGAATCACCTACAAAGCCTTTTTGAACATTCTCAGGCTTTTTTTTGCTTAGAATTGCCACCCCATAGTGGCCTTTTTGCCCCCAAAATTCTGGGTGATATCCAATTTCTTTGATCTCATCAATTGGAAACTCAGGATCATTGACTTTAGTTTCTTGTATTCCAATTACATCGGGATCGATGGTATCTCTGAGATGAATAAGTTGGTGGGGACGAGCTCTTATGCTATTAATGTTAAAGGATACAATTTTCATATTTTATGCAGCTTGAGATAGGAAAATATTTTGATTAAATATTGTATAGTCTGAAAGTATTTGCATGCCTTCGTTAAGGAGATAATCATTATCAACGTCTATCTCAGGATCTTTTTCACTGTTTTCAGTCTCTTTGGCATCATTATAATCCTCCATAGCCTTGTACGAACTAAAAATTTCTAAATTAAGAGAGGCTCGTCTCTTATTTTCTATTTCTAAAGCCCATGATTGTCTTTCTTCTTTTTCAATCTTCCTATTTGTAAAGTTTAAAGAAATAACTTCTTTATTTTTTTGGATTTCATATCTTTTCCTTATATCTAGGATGTATTGTAAGTTAGGACTTTGATTTAATCTTGTTAAATGTTCATCATTTAATTGTGAAATCAAAGTTGGCCCCATAGAAAATTTCTCAAAACGCACTGGTTTAATTTCATCCCATGGAAGAGCTGTATCGTATGAACTTTCACCAATTTCCTCAATATCCCAAGTGCTTGGTAATGTAATATCGGGATGTATTCCTTTGCTTTGCATCCCAGCCCCAGTAATTCTATAAAACTTTGATTCAGTAATTTTAATTTGCCCTGAGCTCAAATTATCTAATTTTTGAACAGTTCCCTTCCCAAATGTTTTTTGTCCAATAATTATCCCTCTTTGATAATCTTGAATAGCTCCTGCAAAAATTTCTGATGCAGAAGCAGAATATCTATCAACCATAACTGCCATTGGCTTTTTCCAAATTTGCTTAGCTCTAGCATCTCCCCAAGGTCTTACGCTCCCATTGCTTTCTTTTACTTGCAATGTTGCTCCTGAGGAAACAAACAATCCAGTTAATTTATTTGCCTCAAAAAGGGAGCCACCGGAATTACCTCGGAGATCAATCAAGACAGCATCAACTCTCTGATCAGTAAATTTTCTTAGTATGGTTTCAACATCTTTTGAGCTGCTTCTAAAATCAGGCTCTCTATTTCGCCATGCTTTGAAATCTATATAAAAGGTAGGTAAATCTATTATGCCAACTTTTATTGTTTGCAAATTTCTTTGAATTTCAATTATCCTAGATTTTGCTGCTTGTTCCTCCAGTTTCACTTCTTCACGAGTTATTGTTACAAATTTCCTTTCACTAAAATCCTCTGTTTTTCCTGGAATAAGCTCTAACTCGACTTGGGTACCAGCTTTACCACGAATTAATTGAACCACTTCATCTATTCTCCATCCCACTACATCGGTTGAAGTTGAATTGGATTCTTCAACTTGAGATATCTTTACTATTTTGTCATCTGGATTAATTTTTCCTGTTTTTTCTGCTGGACCCCCAGGCACAACACTTACTATGGTTGGGTAATCATCCTCTGTTGTAAGCAAGGCACCAATTCCCTCAAGCTTAAGACTCATTGTCATTTCAAAATCTTCGGCTGATTTAGGAGAGAAGTATGAAGAATGTGGATCAAAATAGGACGTCAAATTATTCATAGAAATTGAAAAGATATCTTCCTCATTTCTTTGAGAGATTCTACGGAGTCTATTTTTATATCTTTTCTCAATAGTTTCTGTTGCTTCGTCTAATTCTTTATCGGCAAGCATGGATGTTAAAACATCATTTTTTGCTAGTCTTCTCCATGCTTTTTTAAGCTCAAATTTGCTCTTCTGCCATTTTTTTTTATCATCATTAATTAAGATGATTTCTTCTTTTGTAAAATCAAAATTCTTTTTAGAAACTTCTTTGAGTTGATATTTAGTTGCCTCAATTAATCGGTTAAAGTATAGATTTATAAATGCAAAATTTGACTTTAAATCTATAGAGCAAAGAGAGGCTTTTGAATATTTTTTTTGATAGCTAATAGGATTATCGTACTTAAAAAATTTTCTTTTATATGAACTAATTTCATTGTCTGTGAAGTATATTTTTTGAGAATCTAACTGATCCAGCAAAGCGTTAAATATTTCAGAATTAATGGAACTCAAGTCTTTATCATTAAAGAAATGTTCATTCGTCATCTTTTGATATATTTCCTGACACAGCTCTTGTTTTTCAGCTGATGCAGGTATGTTAATTTTTGCCTCAATGCTAATGCTAAGCAACAAAATCGCTATTAAGCTCAAAGCTTTTTTCTGTTTATACAAGATAATTAATTTACAATATTTATTAATGATGAATGCTAACTATATAGAATTTTACTTTGACTGTTCAAGCCCCTGGACATATTTAGCATTTAGTGAAATTTTACCATTATCTCAAAGACATAGCCTAGAAATAGAATGGAAGCCAGTACTCGTGGGAGGAGTTTTTAATACCGTTAATCAAGACGTATATCAGTTCAGAAAAAAGCCCAACCCCTTAAAGTTAAACTATTCAAATGATGACTTGAATTTATGGTCTGAGGTAAGAGGAATTAGTATTAGCTTTCCCAAAGTATTTCCCGTTAATTCAGTCAAGGCGATGCGGGGTTGTTTGTTTGCTAAAACGGAATGTAAATTAGTTGAGTTTGCGAGCAACGTATTTCAGGCCTACTGGAGTGAAGGCCAAGATATCAGCCAGGAAGATTTATTACTAGACATTGCCGAAAATTTAAATTTAGACACTAAGGAATTTAAAAAATTTATCGGATCACAGGAGGCCAAAGATCTTTTAATAAAAAATACCGATGAATTAATTGGGCGGGGAGGATTTGGCTCGCCAACCTTTTTCTATAATGGGAAAATGTTTTTTGGTAATGATCGTTTGCATCTCCTTGAAGAAGCAATTACAAAAAATTTAATTTAAAGCTGTGCCTTATATGCTTCTTCTCTTACAAGTTCTGGGCTGCCTAGTATTTGACGATTTAAACCAATTCGCTTGAACCAGTAGTGTAAACCGAGTAGGTCGGTGAAACCCATGCCGCCATGAACTTCGGTAGCTTTCTTTGCAATACCTTTGCTCATTTCAGAGACATGTGCTTTTGCATGACAGGCCATCAATCTCGCTTCACTAGGACTATGGTCATGGCAATGGGCAGCATGCCAAACCAAAGCATAGCAAGGCTCTAAATCAGCAGCCATTTCGGCACACATGTGCTTTACAGCTTGAAATGATCCTATGGCTCTTCCAAATTGCTTGCGCTCTTTAGCATAATCAACTGCCTTATCTATCATGGTTTGTGATGCGCCAAGAGAATCTGCAGCAAGCATAATCCTGCCAGCATCAATTGCTTGGTTGATTGGTTCTACTGAGTCTGAGGAATTCTCCAGCAGCTCTGCCTCTAAGTTTTTGCAAATCACTTCCGAGTATTGTCTAGTTTTATCAACTGTTGTTAGTTTGACTATTTCTAGGTTTGCAGATTTGGTATCCACAACAAATATTTGGCCTTTATCATCTGCAAGCAATAGATGCGTTGCATCAATTGCATCGAGCACAAACATAGCTCTACCATTTAATACATTGTCCGAAAAAGTTATCCCAGCATCATTTCTTTTGCCTATGAATTCGCTAAAACCAACTCCAAAACGATATTCATTGGTGGCGATTTTAGAAAGATAATTCTCATGTTGTGACATGCTGCCTGCATGTCTAATCGCAATTGGCGCCATAACATAGGGTGCAATAAATGGAGTAGGGCCTGCGCCGCCCCCTAAAGCTTCTGACACGACAGCGGCAAAGAGTAAATCTAGACCTAGGCCACCAAACTCTTCTGGAATTAAGAGCCCATTAATACCTAAATTAAGCAAACCTTGATGAATTTCAGCAGAAAGGTTCTTTTCATCGCCGCTAGCAATATGCTTGATATTATCTATCGTGGCATGGTCTTCTAGATATTTTCTTACATTGTCTTGAAAAAAAGATTGTTCTTCTGATAAGCCAAAATACATTTTATGCTCCTTCTACTTTTGGTTCTTTGGGCATGCCTAGACCTCGTTCGGCAATGATATTCTTTTGAATTTGACTGGTGCCACCACCAATAATGAGGCCCAGAAAATACATGTATATGAATTGCCATGTGCCATCATTTTTAAGATGTGGGCTATCTTCATACAAGGTTCCAATTTCGCCCATCACATCAATGGCAAGACCTTCTAGCTCATGTCTTAGTTCTGTTCCGGTAAGTTTTTGAATCATCTTACCTATCTTGACATCAGCTCCAGGATTTAGCTTGGCTGATAGCAGTCTTAATGCATGAGATTGCTGGGCTAAAACTTTGCCTTGAATTTGCATCAATCGATCTCTATAAATTGGGTGCTCAATTAATGGCTTGCCATCTAGTGTTTCTTCTTTCATAAGATGCATAAGCATATTTACTCTATTCATGGTTGCATCTGGTGGAGCCAAGGAGCCTCTTTCATGACCTAAAGTTGCATTTGCAACAGCCCAGCCTTCACCTCTTTTGCCTACAATATTGCTTGCAGGAATTTTCACATCTGTAAAAAAGACTTCATTAAATCCTGCCTTTAAAGTCATATCTACTAGGGGTCTAAT
>Ga0213869_10000489_pt1 | contig 32564 bp, 31 predicted proteins | sample PICome_10_FD_160083 | JGI IMG/M metagenome (GOLD analysis project Ga0213869, IMG submission 160083) | Coastal seawater microbial communities near Pivers Island, North Carolina, United States - PICO132 | ecosystem: Environmental > Aquatic > Marine > Coastal | place: USA: North Carolina...
GGGATGGGATGGTACTTATAATGGTGCGCAACTACCCTCAAGTGACTACTGGTTTACCCTAGACTATACAGATCCAACTACTGGAAACCCACAAGTGCTAAGAGCACACTTCGCATTGAAACGATAGGGTATTCTTTGAAATAGTTAAGAAGTTTATTTTTATGTCTCTTGATGAGCAAGCCTTTTTAATATTCAATTATCAATTTTTTTATTAGAATTCAGTATTAAAAAAATAGATTAATTACTTTTGTGATTAGAATTAGATTAAATAATATTTTGAAAATAAAACACTCCCCATTTCAGATTAGATATATTTTAAAGATGTTAGTTTTTATGCTGGTTCTTTTTAATTTATCGTGTAAAAACTCTTCAAATACTAATAAACAAATTTCTGCTATTGATGTAAGTTTAAATATTGAACGTTTTGATAAACTTTTTGCCTCTTCAAATCCAACTGATCTTCCTAGCTTGAAATCTAAATACCCATTTTTATTTTCAAATAAGTTCTCTGATTCTATATGGATTGATCGTATGAAAGATCCAATACAAGATCTATTAAATAGTGCTGTCGATAGCGTGTTTAATGATTTTAAAACTACAGAATCTGAAATTAAGTTATTTTACCAACACCTTAAATATTACAATAAACCAATCTCAACCCCCCGAGTGATTACAGTTCTGTCAGATGTTGATTATCGGAATAAGGTAATAGTAACAGACACAATTGTTCTGATTGCCTTAGACACATATCTTGGTAAGGATCATGAGTTCTATACAAGTTTTTATGAATATATAAAGCAAAACTTGACTCCAACACAAATTGTTCCAGATTTAGCATCTTCTTACGCTGAGCAGTTTATATATCAGCCAAACAGAACAACCTTTTTAGATCAAATGATTTATTTCGGAAAGCAACTATATTTGAAAGATCTATGGATCCCTTTTAAGACAAATCATGAAAAAATAGGATATTCTGACTCAGAATATAAATGGTCTGAAAGCAATGAATTTTATATATGGCAGTATTTTATTGAAAATGAATTACTTTACCTCACGGATCGAAAATTATTTGATAGGTTTATATTATCTGCTCCGTTTTCCCAATTTAATTTAGAGCTAGACAGAGAGTCGCCTGGAAGAATTGGTCAATATATTGGTTGGCAAATTGTAAAATCTTATATGGAAAACAATCCAACTCCTTATTTTGAAATGATTCGAATGGACCCTCAAAATATTTTTAATAATGCAAAATTTAAACCGAAAAAATAATGGCTAGTACGCACAATTCGAAAATACAAATCACAGTAGGATTAGATGATAATAGAATTCCAGAAAAGCTACATTGGACGGCTGAAGACGGGGGAGTGTCTAACGAAGAAGCTAAGGCTGTAATGCTTTCTGTGTGGGATAAAAAAAAGCAAGAGTCCCTCAGAATTGATCTTTGGACAAAAGAAATGCCAGTTGATGAAATGAAACTTTTCTTTCACCAAACATTAGTCACTATGAGTGATACTTATTTGAGAGCAACTCAGGATGAAAAAATGGCAGCTACAATGAAAGATTTTTGCGATTACTTCGCAGAAAAACTTGATTTAATAAAAAAGTAGTTTACCACACATTTAAACGGTTTGAGTCCAGTTTTAAAAATATAAACACCAATATTGTAAATGCCCAAAGACCAGACCCTCCGTAACTAAAGAAGGGAAGGGGTATTCCAATGGTTGGGATTAAGCCCATAACCATACCAATATTAATCAAAAAGTGCGCAAATAATATACTTGCAACTCCATATCCATAAATACGGCTAAATTGTGATTTATGTTGTTCTGCAAGATAAATTATACGTAAAATTAGTGATACGAATAAAATCACTAAGACGCTACTTCCAAAAAAACCCCATTCCTCTCCAACAGTACTGAATATGTAGTCTGTGTGCTGTTCAGGAACAAACTTGCCTTTAGTTCTTGTGCCTTCCATAAAGCCTTTGCCAAAAACCCCTCCTGATCGAATAGCTTTCTCAGACTCATTAAGATTATAAGAAATGTTGCGCTTCATTGATTCTAGCTTTACCGGATCTTTTTCCAGTCTGAGCCAGAGACCGATTCGGTCTTGCTGATGCTTTTGAAGTACCTCATTGTAGGCCCACTGAATGCCAAAACTTAAGGTAATACTGCAAATAAAGGCGATAACTGTTACTTTGAACTTTCTTTTTTTTCTTTTTAAAAATAACTGATAAAAAATAAGTAAAGAGGCAATAGCAACATTAGTAATAATTGCAGAAAACTTTAAAGTTGAAATTCCCAAAATAGTTAAAAACACCGCAAAGAATAGATAATATTGAGATATACCTTCTCTGTAGAAAACAAAAAATAAACTTCCAAACACAATAGTACTTCCAGCATCATTTTGAAATAAAATAAGAACAGCAGGAAGGGCAACTAAAACACCCGCTTTAAACTGATCTAAAGGGTTTTTAATATTAGTTTGTAGGTCACTAATAAATTTAGCAAGTGCAAGTGCTGTTGCAAATTTAGCAAATTCGCTAGGTTGTAAAGTTATTCCTCCAAAGTCATACCACGAAGTCGCGCCATTTATTTGTTTTCCAGCTATAAATAATCCGATTAAAGAAAGTATAGACCCAATATATAAGATACTCGCAAATCGTTCGTAAAATTTTGCTTCAACAGAAAGTATTGTAGCTATTAAAATAAGCGATCCCATTATGAACAATAGTTGTTTTCCATATGGTTTAGTAGTGTCAATGTATGATGTAAACTCTCCGGTGTTTGAGGCAGACAAAATATTAAAATATCCAAAAACAACTAGTGCTGTAAAAATAATTACTGCGATCCAGTCTAATTGAAAACTGTTAGAGCGGTTTAAGTTCATTGATCATTAATTTTAAAAGCCTTACCACTGTAAGGCTTAAGGTATTCATCTTCTAAACTTTTATCTAAAACTAATTTTTCCATGTTTTTTAGAGAAACTTCTCCTTTAATATGTTTTTCAATCATTAAACTTGCAACTCTTCCTGCCCACCGCGCTCCATAATGTCCGTTTTCCACTAAAACTGCAATTGCAATTTTTGGATTATGTTTAGGAGCAAATGCTACAAATATCGAATGATCTGTGAGTTGTTTCCTTACTCCATCCACTTTAGTGAAGTTTTCTGCTGTACCAGTTTTTCCACAAATTTCAACTCCAGGAACCTTTAAAAAACTAGCAGTACCTTCCTTATATACGTTAAGCATTCCTTCAATAATTTCGTCATAATGTTGACTGTCTATTGTTGTTTTTTTTGGTCTCTTAAAGTCAGGGTTAATTTCATTATCATCAATAGATTTAATAATATGAGGTGTAAAATAAAAGCCTTTGTTAGCTATGGCCGCAGTCATATTAGCTAACTGAATTGGTGTTACTAAAACCTCTCCTTGGCCGATAGAATTTGAGATAATTGTCGTAGCACCCCATTTAAAATCTGGATACCAATTGTCATAGTAATTTCCATTAGGAATGTTTCCTTTTTTTCCAACAGATAAGTCATTTCCTAAAAAAGCACCCAAGCCAAAGCTCTTTATATGATCACTCCATTTGTCCATTGAAGTAGAAGAGTTATCATATTTATTGATATTATTTCTAAAGGCCATAGCAAAGTATGAATTACATGAAAAGCTAATAGCAGATTTCAAATTCCTATATCCACCACCACAGTGACATTGCATTGTTCGTTTGTTTTTACCATATACATATTTTCCTTTGCAATGTAGTCCAGTATTGGAAGAGATTACATTTTCTTGTAAGGCTGTTAGAGCTACTAATAATTTAAAAGGTGAGCCTGGCTCGTGCATCCTAACAAGCCCTTTATCAATCAACGGACGGTGTATAGAATCAAGATATAATTTTGTATAATTTTTTGATCGCTCTCGTCCCACTAGCAAGCTTGGATTATAGGAAGGGGCAGAGACAAGACTTAGTATTTCACCACTGCTTGGTTCGATAGCTACAATGCCACCAATTTTATTTTGCATTAATGATTCTCCATACGCTTGGAGCTCAGAGTCGATAGTAATCTTAATGTCTTTTCCCGGGATAGGAAGGGTATCAAAAGCACCGTCTTTGTATGAGCCAATATCTCTGTTGTAAATATCTTTTTGGATGTATTTAACTCCTTTAATACCACGAAGAATTTTCTCATATGAAATTTCAACTCCTTGTTTTCCAATTAAATCTCCACGATTGTAGTAGGGGTCTTTTTTAATATCTTTTGTATTGGCCTCAGCAATATATCCTAAAACATTCGCACCAATAGAAGTTTGGTAATCTCTTACCGATCTCTTTTGAATATAAAATCCTTTAAATTTCCTTAATTTCTCAGAAAGAAAAGCGTAATCTATCTTTGAAAGATGTCGTAAAAATGGAGATGGGAGTCGTGGAGAGTATCTATTGGCACGATTATAAGATTTCAAAAAAGTAGGTTTATCTATCTTTAATAAATTACAAAACATAGTGGTGTCCAAAGGTTTCACCTCCCTTGGGATTACCATTACATCATAGCTGGGTTGATTTGCTACTAAAAGGCTATCATTTCTATCATAAATATAGCCGCGTTTGGGGTAGTGAAATACTTTACGTATTGCATTGTCATTATTTAGATCATAAGCTGTAGATTGATAAATTTGTAAGTAAAATAAACGTCCTATAAAGCACACTCCGGTTAGGGCAACAAGACTGTAAAGTAGTATTTTCCTCATGCCTCTTTGCTGCTAAATAATGAATAAATAAGCAAGCACACTAAAAATGTAAAGGCGCTTGAATAGAAAGTTTGTCTAACTATTAAAAGCATTTTATTATAATTAAACACAACAAGGGAAAACAATGTAAAGTGATGAATTAGTATTAGAGATAAAAAGTAAATATACCTTTGAGTAAAGTTAGTATTACTAAATTTTATTGACTGATAATCGTAGGCAGCCCCAAAGGAGAATTTTAAAAAAAGCGGACGAATATAGGCAATGAGGACACTAGCAGCCGCGTGTGTCCCACCAGAATCTAAAAAAGCGTCAATAACAACACCAAGTAGGAAACTACTAAAAATAAATAGCAATCGGTTATTTGATGCTGGATATAATAATATGAATAGTAAATAAATGTTTGGGTTAATATACCCTATTAAATTAATGTTGCTACAGACTAAAACTTGTAGTGTAAGTAACCCAAAAAACCGCATTATGTTTACAAATACAATATTATTCATCATATTGGTTTAAGTTATCTATTTCGTTAAAATCAGTATTTTTAATGATATAAACATGCTCTAGATTGGTCATGTCATTGAATAGCTTCACATCAATAACATATAAATCTTTGGTGTCGTTAAGTCTATATGAACTTATTGTACCAACAGGGATATTTGCAGGAAATATTGATGAAAACCCACTAGTTGTGACGCTGTCTCCTATAGTTAATTTGACTAGATCCTGAATATCATTTAATTGTACAATGCCGGCAGATTTACTATCCCAAGACAATGTTCCAAAATGATTAGTTTTTTTTAATTTCACATTAATCTTGCTGTTACTATTGAGAATTGATAAAACCCTACAATATTTGGAAGAAGTTTTGTCAATAACCCCAACAATTCCTTTTGAAGTAACTACTCCATAGTCTTCATTAATTCCGTCTTTTAAGCCCTTGTTAAGAGTTATGTAGTTGTTTTTAAGCGAGTAGCTATTCTTATAAACTATCGCTGGATTTAAGTTAAAGTGTTGTTCTAAGACGGGGTCAATAGTGCTATATTTTGTTTGATTAAACAGCTGTGATTTAATTTTGCTATTTTCTTCTAGCAGTAGTTTGTTTTCTTTTACTAAATGAAAGTATTGGCTAACGCTGTTAGAGAGTCCATAAATACTGCCTATGATGTAGTTAGAAGAATTTAATAGCTTAGTTCTATGAAACTGATGTGATTTAATTGTAAGTGAGATAGCAATCGAGAACAACAATAAAAACAAGACAAATATTTTGTTTTTAATGAAGAAATTAAAAAGTTGTTGCATTGTTTACAGTCTATTTTATCAATACACTTTTGTATTTAGTAAGGTTTTTTAGAACAATCCCGGTACCTCTGACAACGGCTCTAAGAGGATCCTCTGCAATGTAAACAGGTAGATCTGTTTTTTGAGATAAACGCTTATCAAGCCCTCTTAACATAGATCCGCCACCAGCGAGATATATGCCAGTATTATAGATGTCAGCTGCTAGTTCAGGAGGAGTTTGAGAAAGTGTTTCCATAACAGAATCTTCAATTCTAAGAATTGATTTATCAAGAGCCTTTGCAATTTCTCGATGTGTAATTTGTACCTGTTTGGGTTTTCCCGTTAATAAATCTCTACCTTGAACATTCATTTCATCAGGAGGAACATCTAGGTCTTCAATAGCTGCTCCAATTTGAATTTTTATTTTTTCCGCAGTTCTATCTCCAACATATAAATTATGTTGGGTACGCATGTAATAGATAATATCGTTAGTAAAAACATCTCCAGCAACCTTAACAGACTTGTCGCAGACTATCCCTCCAAGAGCTATAACTGCGATTTCAGTTGTGCCCCCTCCTATGTCAACAATCATATTACCCTTAGGTTGCATGATGTCAACACCAATGCCAATCGCCGCTGCCATCGGTTCGTGTATTAAATATACTTCTTTACCATTAACCCGTTCAGCAGACTCTTTTACAGCTCGCATCTCTACTTCAGTAATTCCTGAAGGAATACATATTACCATCCTTAGTGAGGGCGCAAATAGCTTATTTTTTAGCGCTGGAATACTTTTAATGAATAAGCTAATCATTTGCTCAGAAGCATCAAAGTCGGCAATAACACCATCTTTCAATGGACGTATTGTTTTGATGTTTTCATGAGTTTTTCCTTGCATTAAGTTTGCTTCCTTACCAACTGCAATAATTTTGCCAGACGCCCACTCTCTTGCAACAATTGAAGGACTGTCAATTACAACTTTATCGTTATGAATTATTAATGTATTGGCTGTTCCCAAGTCGATCGCTATCTCTTCAGTCAAGAAGTCAAAAAATCCCATATGCTAAAAATTTAATGATAGTGTTAAAGTAATATGCTGTTTTGTAAATGTACTAAAATAAAAGTAATTTTTGTAAAAGGGTTTACTTAAATAATTAGTGTTTAAAATGTCGTGTTTTAGTAAAAACCATTGCAATATTGTTGGCGTTACAGTAGTCAATGCTTAACTGATCTTTTATAGATCCTCCTGGTTGAATAACCGCAGTAATCCCTGCGTTTTTTGCTATTTCCACACAGTCAGGAAATGGAAAAAAAGCATCACTAGACATGACAGCACCACTTAAGTTAAACCCAAAAGAGGTGGCTTTATGAATCGCTTGGTTTAAGGCATCTACTCTGCTAGTTTGTCCGGTTCCACTAGCGCATAACTGCTTGTTTTTGGCCAATACAATCGTATTTGATTTCGTGTGTTTGCAAATTTTGGAAGCGAACAATAAATCTTCAATTTCATTGGCTATTGGAGTTGAGTTGGTAGCATTTTCTAAGATTGATTTATCGTCAGTAATAGTATCTTTTTCTTGTACTAATACTCCATTTAAACAAGTTCTTATGTTTGTTTCAGGGAGGTTAATGGAATTCTGGATTAATAGAATTCTATTTTTCTTTCCTTTTAAAACGGTTTCCGCTTTTTTGCTAAACGATGGTGCAATGACCACTTCGCAAAATAAATTGTTAATTTCTTCCGCTGTGGCTAAGTCAATTTCACAATTAGAAATTAAAACGCCTCCAAAAGCGGAGACTGGGTCACCTGCCAATGCATCTATATATGCTTTTTGAAGTGTGGCTCTTTGTGCCACCCCACACGCATTATTGTGTTTTAATATTGCAAAGGTTGGTTCTTCTCCATAAAACTCGTTCATTAGGTTTACAGCAGCATCCACATCTAAAAGGTTGTTGTAGCTTAATTCTTTGCCGTGAAATTTTGTAAACATTGCCTTGAAGTCTCCAAAGAAATAGCCTTTTTGATGCGGGTTTTCACCATAGCGAAGTGCTTTTCCTTGGGTTTCACTGATCTTTAGGGTAACTTCTTTCTTTTCTTTGTTGAAATAGTTAAAAATAGCACTGTCGTAGTGGGATGAGACGTTAAATGATTTGGTTGCAAATCGTTTGCGATCCTCAATAGAAATATCCCCATTGTCATTAGAAATCAATTTTAAAAATTCAGCATAATCTTCAACAGATGAGACACAGATAACATCTTTGTAATTTTTGGCAGCTGCTCTAATCAATGAAATCCCACCGATATCTATTTTTTCAATAATATCTTCAACACTTGCACCTGATGCAACTGTTTTTTCAAATGGGTATAGGTCGACAATAACTGCATCAATTTGAGGGATTGAAAAAGCCTCCATTTCATCAATATCTTGAGGGTTGTCTTGTCGATTTAAAATTCCACCAAATATTTTAGGGTGTAATGTTTTGACACGACCACCAAGAATGGATGGGTATTCAGTAATTTCTTCAGCAGGAACAACAGTTATTCCTAAGTCATTAATAAATTTTTGTGTGCCTCCAGTAGAGAATATTGTAACTCCTTGTTGGTTGAGTTTTTTTACTACAGGTGCCAGACCTTCTTTGTTAAATACGGAAATTAAGGCGGATTTAATTCTTTTTTTTTGGCTCATTTTGCAGTCTAAATTTAAATATCAAAAGTAGTCAATTAAGTTACAGGAAGTTCTAGCTAAAAGAGTCAAAGTAGAAGTTTTTTTTAACTAATTATTAGAGTTATTAACAACTACATGATCGAAGCAACCGATTCGCACACAAATTCTAGGAATCGTTCGTCTTCTTGAGTAAATGGATCTAGGGTATTTGAGTCAATATCAATTTGTCCAATATTTATATTATTGACAAATAAAGGAACTACAATCTCAGATTTCACGCTAAGACTGCAAGCAATATAATTGTCCTGAGAATTCACATCCGGTACTACTAAATTTTCATTACTAACTGCTACTTGCCCACAAATTCCTTTTCCAAAAGGAATGATTGTGTGATCAGTAATTGCACCCGCATAAGGACCAATTTTAAGCTCTTCTTTTTCGCCATTTTTAAAATAAAAACCAACCCAATCATAATAGGATATAGAGGACTTTAATAATTTACATACATCCATTAGAGTTGTATCCAGTGAGCTGGAATTTGATATTAAGTTAGATATTTTAGTTTTTAATTCGTTAAAACCCATAAATATATTTTTTAAGCAAAAATACCATTTATCCCATATAATATTTCTAAATGCACTGTTTTTGTGTTAATTATATTACTTGGCGCTTCAATTGGTAATAGTTTTATTAAATTTGCCATGTGAATAAACTAAATTTACATAAGTTTTTTTCTAGCGCGTTAGCCATTCTAGTGCTTCTTTCGGCTTTTTCATTTAAAGTTGAAACACGTCTATGTGGTGCTAAGTTTTTGGATACTGTTGTCGCTTCTGAAGTTAATTCTTGCTGTAATAGTTTAGCAGAAAATCCTTATGAAGGGTTTGAAAATAGCTGCTGTAAAAGCAAGGTTGTTTCAGTTGATGGCTTGAGTCAAGTTGAAGTTCTGTTAGTTTCTTTTGAACTACCGACTCTAGACAAATTTGAAGGTCTACTGAGAAGTTGTATTTCTATCAATTTTGTTGATTTTAAGTCTTCTCTGTCTGTTTCACACCCGAACTATACCCCACCTGACTTATTTTATGAATTCCAAATAGTGTATCAGGCCTTCCTGATTTGATTTCCTTGTTTTAATTGCAATTTAAGATGCTTATCATCGCATTATTAATAATCTTTTCGGAGTTAATTTAAAATTAAACAACAATGAAATCCACTATATATCTTATATTATTGTTTCCACTTTTTCTTTTTTCACAGAACGAAATTAAAGGATTGATCATGGAGCAGAATTCCAAAAACCAGCGTATTCCATTGCCTGGTGCCAATGTATTTTGGCTCAATACTACTGTTGGGGCTATGTCTTCTGAAGATGGATCCTTTAAGTTGCCATATGATAAAACTTACAAGAAATTAATCATTAGCTACATCGGATTTAGAACAGATACGCTTTTGATTGAAACGCCTAAAAGTATTTTTCATGTCCTTAGAGCATCCGATGATTTAGGCGAGGTTACTATTTCAACCAGAAAAAAATCTACAGCGACTTCCTACTTGTCTTCCCAAAATATTTCCACAATAAGTAGCGGGGAGCTTTTGAAAGCAGCCTGCTGTAATCTGTCTGAAAGTTTTGAAACAAATCCATCAATTGATGTTAATTTTACAGATGCAATTTCAGGAACAAAGCAAATTAAAATGTTAGGACTAACAAGTCCTTATATTCTAATTACGACCGAAAACATACCGTCCATTCGAGGAGCCTCTCAAGCCTACGGTTTGAGTTTTATACCTGGAACTTGGGTAGAAAGCATTCAAATAACCAAAGGGGCTGGAAGTGTTGTTAATGGTTTTGAAAGTATAGCGGGGCAAATTAATGCTGAACTAGTTAAGCCAACAACTGATAATCGCGTTTTTGTAAATGCCTATGGATCCTTAAATGGTCGTACGGAACTCAACACACATTTCAACAAACAAATCTCAGACAAGTGGAGCACCGGTTTATATTTACATGCAAATAACCGTTCACAAAAATTTGATAGAAACAACGATTCCTTTCTTGACATGCCTTTAACAAATCAGATAAATATTTTGAATCGTTGGCAGTATATAAATCTTCAAAAAGGGATAATTAGTTTTCTAAACGTACGCTTCCTTAAAGACGATAAGCAATCGGGACAGCTTAGTTTCGACCCTAAAAGAGATTGGCTTTCAAATACGGTCTGGGGCAGTGAAATTAATACCAGACGTTTTGAAGCATCTGGAAAATTTGGATATGTAAATCCAGATATCCCTTACCAAAGCTTAGGTCTTCAAATCGCTTATAGTGATCACGAACAAGCTTCTTATTTTGGTCTCAATGAATATGATATCCATCACAAAAGCATGTACTCTAACCTAGTATATAACTCTATTATTGGTGATACAAGACACAAAATTAAAACTGGCTTAAACGTGACTTACGACCAATATAATGAGTTGGTAAACTCAGATATTTATGATAGAAATGAACGCTCTGTTGGTGGGTTTTTTGAGTATAGCTTTGATGATCTTGACGCTCTAAATTTAACTGCTGGTGTTAGAGTTGATCACCATAATTTGTTAGGGACATTTTTCACTCCACGTGTCCACGCTCGTTACACGCCTTGGGAAAAGTCAGCTCTTCGAGGTTCTTTTGGCCGTGGGATACGATCAGCAAATATTTTCACAGAGAATCAAAAACTATTTGCAACTTCAAGACAAATTAACTTGCAGAGCTCTGGGGGTGCTATTTATGGACTTGATCCTGAAATTGCATGGAATTATGGAGTTTCATTCTTACAAGGTTTTAATATATTTGGAAGGAAAGCGGATCTTACACTCGATTTTTATCGAACTGATTTTGAGAGTCAAGTAGTGGTTGATTATGAAAACCCGTATCAGATTAATTTTTATAATCTAAAAGGGGCTAGCTATGCCAATAGTTTTCAGGCGGAATTTAGTTTAAACCTGATGACATATTTCAACTTTAAAACAGCTTACAAGTTTTATGATGTACAGACCCAGTATGAATCTGGTAAACTGAAAAAGCCATTGACGTCTCAACATCGCTACTTTGCGAATCTATCCTATGAGTCCTATTCAAAAAAAGGAGATGGGGTTTGGAAGTTTGACGCGACTTTCAATTTGTTTGGTAAGCAACGTTTTTCGTCTACAGAAATAAGCCCACAAAGCTATCAGTTACCAACGTATTCCCCTTCTGTTTCGACCCTAAACCTTCAGGTCACAAAAGTATTTTCTGAGGCCTTTGAGATCTATTTAGGGGCCGAAAACATTACAAACGTTACCCAAAAATCACCAATTTTAAGCTCTGAAAACCCTTTTGGATCAAATTTTGATACTACATTTGTGTACGGGCCTATATTTGGAAGTATTTATTATACAGGCTTACGCTATAAACTAAACTAAATAATTATTTATGAAAACAATACTTTTAACAATTACAATGCTTTTTATAGGAACCCTATCATATGGTCAAAATAAGAACGCGAAAGCTTCTATTGAAGTTGATGGTGTGTGCATGATGTGTAAAAAGCGCATTGAAAAAGCGAGTCTTAAGGTCAAAGGAGTTAAGTCAGCTTCATGGAACGTGTATACACATGAGTTAAAACTAATTTTCGATGAAAATAAAACTAGTATTGAACAGATTGCGTCCAATGTGACTGATGTCGGCCATGATACCAAATCCTTTATCGCTAGCAGCGAAGCTTATGAGTCTTTAGCTCCGTGTTGTAAATATAGAGATCAAAGAGTTGTGGATGATCACAAATAAAGTGTTTTAACCTAACTTATTGAAAAACTATCTTACAAAAAAAAGCTCCTGAATACAGGAGCTTTTTATTATTGAAAACTAGTATAGTCTACATCATTCCTGGCATCCCACCCCCCATAGGAGGCATTGGAGGTGTATCTTCTTTAATGTCTATAAGAGCACACTCAGTTGTTAGTATCATACCCGAAACTGAAGCTGCATTTTCAAGTGCAACTCGTGTTACCTTTTTAGGGTCAATAATACCAGCTTTAAGCATGTCCACATAGCTGTCGCTTTTTGCGTCGTAACCAAAATCACCCTTACCTTCAAGGACTTTATTAATCACAACACTGCCTTCACCACCAGCATTTTCTACAATGGTACGTAACGGAGATTCAATTGCTTTAGAAACTATTTGAATTCCAGTTGCTTCGTCGATATTTAATGCGTCTAGCTTTTCAAGCATTTTTTGGGCTCTTACAAGGGCAACACCACCACCTGCAACAATACCTTCCTCTACGGCTGCTCTAGTAGCATGTAACGCATCATCAACACGGTCTTTCTTTTCTTTCATTTCAACTTCACTAGCAGCTCCTACATACAGAACAGCAACTCCACCTGCTAACTTTGCTAAGCGTTCTTGGAGTTTTTCTCTGTCATAGTCACTTGTAGTAGTTTCAATCTGTGCTTTAATTTGATTAACTCTTGCTTTAATATCATTTACATTTCCAGAGCCATTAACAATCGTTGTATTGTCTTTGTCAATTGTAACTGATTCTGCAGTTCCTAACATTGTTAAGTCTGCATTTTCTAAAGAAAAACCACGTTCCTCAGAAATTACAACTCCACCTGTAAGTATTGAGATATCTTCTAGCATAGCTTTTCGACGATCTCCAAACCCTGGTGCTTTTACAGCAGCTATCTTTAAGCCACCCCTTAATTTGTTTACAACTAAAGTGGCAAGTGCTTGACCGTCTACATCTTCAGCTATAATTAATAGGGGACGTCCGGATTGTGATACAGGTTCTAAAATTGGAAGAATTTCTTGAAGATTAGATATTTTCTTATCAAAAAGTAAAATATATGGATTTTCTAAGTCTGCAATCATTTTGTCAGCATCAGTTACAAAGTAAGGACTTAAATAACCTCTGTCAAACTGCATTCCTTCAACAACGTCCACATATGTGTCTGTCCCTTTAGCTTCTTCTACAGTTATAACACCTTCTTTACCAACTTTTCCAAAAGCTGAAGCTATAAGTTCTCCTATGTTGTTATCGTTATTCGCTGAAATAGATGCAATTTGCTTTATTTTTTCAGATGAATTACCAACTTTCTTAGCTTGTTTTTCTAAGTCAGCTGTAATCGATGTTACAGCTTTATCTATACCGCGTTTTAAATCCATAGGGTTTGCTCCAGCAGCAACATTTTTCAATCCTTCTTTTACTATTGCTTGTGCTAAAACGGTAGCTGTAGTTGTTCCGTCTCCAGCGAGGTCATTGGTTTTAGAAGCAACTTCTTTCACCATTTGAGCGCCCATGTTTTCTAAAGGGTCCTCTAACTCCACTTCTTTTGCAACAGAAACCCCATCTTTTGTTACTTGTGGAGCTCCAAAGCTTTTGCTAATAATAACATTTCTTCCTTTAGGGCCAAGAGTTACTTTGACAGCATTTGCTAATGCGTCAACTCCACGTTTTAATCCGTCTCTTGCGTCTATATCAAATTTTATATCTTTTGCCATTTCTTTTTTTTTTAAAATTAAACTATTGCTAGAATATCACTTTCTCGCATGATTAAATAGTCAGTACCTTCCAATTTAAGCTCAGTGCCTGCGTACTTACCGTATAAAACAGTATCACCAACCTTTACTGTAATTGGATCATCTTTAGTACCTTTTCCAACAGCAGCTACACTTCCTTTTTGGGGTTTTTCTTTCGCGTTATCAGGAATAATAATTCCAGAAGCTGTTTTGGTTTCCGCTTGAACTGGTTTTATTAGAACTCTGTCAGCTAAGGGTTTGATTTTTAAAGCCATAGTATTGTATTTTTATATTATGAGATTTTATATTCTAAAATTATGCCATCTTGATTAAACTGACAAAGTTTCAGAAACAAAAAAATGCCAACGTTTGTTGTTGGCATTTTTATATTTTCAAAAACCTATTTATTCTTCCGAGTTATCAGTTTGTGGAGCCGAGTTCTGGATAGGGATCGATATTGGTTGAGAAGTTGTCGGAGTTGTGTCTAAGTCTAGAGCTTTTGACTCTTGAACATCGTCAGTATTTCCTATAGCAATATTTGATAGCAATATTAGCACTAAAAGTAAAGTGGCTAAAGCCCAAGTACTTTTGTCCAAAAAGTCAGATGTTTTTTTAACTCCTCCAACTTGTTGACTTCCACCACCACCAAATGAAGAGGAAAGCCCACCACCTTTAGGGTTTTGAACCATTATAACAACTACAAGCAAAAATGCTACTACGACAATTAAAACTAGAAATATAGAAAACGTGCTCATTATAAATTATTTTTTTTTAAAACTTTAATTGATTCAATTTGGTCTGCAAATAAACTACTTTTTTCTGGATATTTCAAACTTAAAATTTGGTATGATTGGATTGCTTTATCATAGTTTTTTTGTTCCACATATATCCTTGCTAATGTTTCGGTCATTAAATTATCGTCTTCAATAATTTGATCTTCAGCTATATTTATAAGTTTAGAGTCTTTATCAACAAGGCTTAATTTGGGTTTGTTAGCAATAAACGCATCTATAATAGCAAACTTTTTATTTCTGCTAGATTCTTTGGGGGTATTTGTTGAACCTGAACGATTAATGGGGTTCTTTTTAGTAAGGCTTAGCCATTCAGAAAATGAGTGTCTCTCATTTTTATTAAACTCTAGTGGGCTTCCAAGTCCTAATTTTGAAATGGACTGAGTTTCATTTTTTGTTAATATTTGGCTATGTGGTAGTTTGTCTTTACGTTCTTTATCATTTTTATTTGATATTTCTTGAAAGTCATCAATCTCAATAGACTTTATTTGATTCAAATTTTGTTTAATTTGTGTGGAAATATCATTTTGTAAAAATATATCCGAAGTTATGAACTCAAACAGTATGCTTCTATCTGTAGTGTGGGCCGCCGTTATTTTTAGTTCTTGATTGTATTTAAAACTACCCGAATCCTTCAGTCCTTTAAGTTGTATTGCTCTAGCAGATTGAAAGTATGGAAAATCTTCAACTATAGCCGACATTTCGCCAATTTGAGTTTTATCCAAATTTGTTGGATTATTTAATAAATATGTAAAATCCGATATGTTCATAAATTTACCAATTAGCTAGTGACGCATTAACAACATCTTGAGTAATTCGCTCAAATATTTCTTCAATAGCAGTAGTTTTCTGAGATCCTATTAGTTGTGCGCTGCCTTCAAAATCAAAGAAAAAACTAAATCTTTTTTCAAAATCTGCCTCTTCATCATTTTTATTTACAAAGCGAACATTTATTCCAATCGTTAACCGATTTTGTGCAGCGGTATTTCTCGATGTTGATGTAGTAGGGGATATTCTGTACTCGACAATCTCGCCTTCAAAAAGAATATCTCCACTGGATTTAACAAGACCTAAATTGGTTTGATTTAAAATTAAATCTTGAAGAGCTATTGTAAAGTCTCGCTCAATTCCAGGCTCAATGAGTGCAGATGTATTTTGAAAATAATTTACTTGAAAAGTTTTAGTTTCTGGGCTTATGGAAATCCCTGTAAAAGAGTAAGTTCCACATCCTACGACAGATGATAATCCAAATAAGATAAAATATTTTTTCAAATGATTAAAGGTCATATTGTTTAATTTTTCTATAAAGAGTACGTTCGCTAATTCCTAGTTCATCTGCAGCTAATTTACGCTTTCCTTTATGACGATCAAGAGATTTTTTAATAAGTTCTAGTTCTTTATCATGTAGAGAAAGTGTTTCTTCTTCAGCTTCAATGGCATCAACATATGGATAATCTCCTTGATTGCTCTCAACATATTCAATTGGATGGTTTTTTTCAGTTTTAGTAGGAAGGGAAAAAACTTCAGTTTCTTTTTCTATAGTTTGAGATTCTTCTTTGTTGTATATTTTTTGAATCAGACTTTCATTATTTTTTTGAAAATCATCAATGTTATCATTTTGCATCAATTCCATTGTCAGTTTTTTTAGATCGTTCAAGTCTCCTTTCATGTCGAAAAGAACCTTATATAAAATCTCTCTTTCTGTACTGAAGTCACTTTGCGGCTTATCTTTTCCAAGAACAGAAGGTAAATTTGACCCCATGGTGGGCAGATAAGTTTGAAGAGTATTTAAGTCGATCATTCTTGACGATTCCAATACTGATATTTGTTCGGCAACATTACGAAGTTGTCGAATATTTCCACTCCATCTGTAGTCAATCAATGCAGGTACAGCGTTATCTTCTAGCCTTATTGTTGGCATCTTATATTTTAGTGCAAAATCACTTGCAAATTTCCTGAACAATAGGTGAATATCATTTTTTCGTTTTCTAAGTGCAGGAAGGTGTATTTCAATTGTACTTAATCGATAATATAAATCTTCTCTAAACTTTTCTTTTTCAATTGCTTCAAACATATTTACATTTGTAGCTGCAACAATTCTAACGTTTGTTTTCTGTACTGAACTTGAGCCAACTTTAATAAATTCCCCATTTTCAAGAACCCTTAGGAGTCTAACTTGGGTGGTGGGCGGAAGTTCTCCAACTTCATCTAAAAAAATTGTACCTCCATCAGCTACTTCAAAATAGCCGGATCTGGTTTGAGTTGCACCTGTAAAAGCGCCTTTTTCATGCCCAAACAACTCACTGTCAATGGTTCCTTCTGGAATAGCTCCACAGTTGACAGCAATATATTTACCATGTTTTCTGTGTGACAGTTGATGTATAATTTTTGGGATACTTTCTTTCCCCACACCACTTTCTCCAGTAACTAGCACCGAAATATCTGTGGGTGCAACACGAACAGCTTTTTCAACTGCACGGTTTAATCCAGCATCATTTCCAATAATACTTAGACGTTGTTTTATAGATTGAACTGTTTCCATATTTAATTATTTTCTGATAATCCAATCGCTTCTCCAATTAGGGTTGCGCTGGTACAATCGTTTATTTTAACCATTACAAAATCGCCAATTTCATAGGACTCCTTTGGGAAAACAGCGACAATGTTTTGAGGACTTCTTCCAGACCATTTAGTATCAGATTTTTTAGATTCTTTTTCAATTAAAATTTCAACAGTCTGATTAATAAATTCTTTGGTTCGTAAAAGGCCATGCGAACGTTGTAACTCAACAACTTCTGCTAAACGTCTTTTTTTGATTTCAAAGCTAACATTGTCTTTAAGTTTTCTTTCAGCCATTGTTCCAGGTCTTTCAGAATAAGCGTACATAAATCCGAAACTATATTTAATCTCTTTCATCAAACTTAGAGTGTCTTGGTGGTCTTGTTCAGTTTCTGTTGGAAACCCACAAATCATATCTTGTGATATGGTACATTCTGGAATAATATCTTTGATGTTATTTATAAGATCAATATACTCCTCACGAGTGTGTTGACGGTTCATCTCATTAAGGATTCGATTGCTTCCGCTTTGGACTGGAAGGTGAACATGGTTACACACATTTTGAAACTTAGCCATAGTTTTTATTACGCTTAAAGACATGTCTTGAGGATTTGATGTTGAAAATCGAAATCGCATTTTAGGTTGAGATTTTGCACACATTTCAAGTAATAATGCAAAGTCAACTGCGGTCGCCTTTTGTATATCAGACGCTTTATTAAAATCTTTTTTTAAGCCACCGCCATACCATAAATAGCTATCGACATTTTGACCCAAAAGAGTAACCTCTTTATACCCTCTTCCCCAAAGATCATTTATTTCCTGAATAATACTTTGTGGTTCACGACTACGTTCACGTCCTCTTGTAAAAGGGACAACACAAAATGTACACATATTATCACACCCTCTAGTAATTGACACTAGTGATGTAACTCCATTAGAATTTAGCCTTACAGGAGATACATCTCCATAGGTTTCATCTTTTGAAAGAATAACGTTAACAGCATTTCGTCCTTGATCAACTTCCGAAATTAAGTTTGGAAGGTCTTTATAGGCATCAGGTCCTACAACAAGATCTACAATTTTTTCTTCTTCAAGAAATTTACTTTTTAATCGTTCCGCCATACAGCCTAGCACACCAACTTTCATTTTTGGATTAATTCGCTTAACAGCATTATATTTTTCTAAGCGTTTACGGACAGTCTGTTCTGCTTTGTCACGAATAGAACAGGTGTTGACCAAAACTAAATCTGCTTCCTCTAGCAGGGTGGTTGTGTTATACCCTTCTTTGGAAAGTATAGAGGCTACAATTTCACTGTCGCTGAAGTTCATAGCACAGCCGTAGCTTTCTATAAATAGCTTTTTTTTATTTTTAACTTTTGATTCAAGAAATAGTTTATTGCCCTGAATAGTTTCGTCAATTGTTTTCTCCATGAAGTTTTTAATTATCCATTCTTGGACAATAAGTATGCAAATATACAATAATTTTATTTTTTATGACAAAGTGTCAGTATTTTGATTATTTATTTTGATTTCTCTAATCAATCTACTTTATTTGAGAAATCAAAATAAATATTTAAAATATGTTTTCGTTACAAACCTTGTTAAGTAAAATACAAGGATCTTCAACTATAGATTTTGGAGATCTTTTTAATGAATCTGTCAGTTTATTTAAAAAAGTATGGGTTCAAGGCTTGATACTCCAGTTGATATCGGGTTTAATTATGCTTCCCGTATTAATAGGTTTTTATATTCCTTATTTTGAACTTGTCACAAGCATGAGTTCAAATGGAGTTATTGATACTCCAGATTTTATGCCAGAACTGATAAGTGCATATGGAATATCGGGTATATTATGGCTTTATTTATTTCTTGCCGTTGTTAGTCTATTTTCTTATATTTTATATTTAGGTTTTTTTAGAGTTATAAGACAAATCGACCATGGAGAAGCATTCGTATTTTCGGAACTGTTTTATTTTTTTAAAACAGCATCAATTCGTAAGTCTTTAGGGCTTTCGGTCACATACATAACAATTAGTGCCATAGCAGTTTTGCTTTGTTTTTTTCCATTTATATATGTAATTGTTCCTCTTATGTTTTTACTGCCAGTTTATGCTTATAATCCTGACTTATCTATTTCAGAGATAGTTAAAGTTAGTTTTAATCTTGGTAATAAAAAATGGGGAATTACCTTTTTAACGCTGTTTTTAAATGCGATGTTAATATATGTTATTTCTTTAGTCACGTGTGGGTTGGGAGGTATAGTTGTCAGTTGTTTTATTTATTTGCCTCAATATATTATTTACAAAAAAGTGATTGGATTTGAGGGGTCTAAATACGATATTTAATCATCTGAAATATAGATAATTAGCCTCGTAGTTGAGTGCCTATAAAACAACTCTTAGAAGTAATTATTTTTTGTTTTGTCGAAGAAATTAAAGAAAGAAATAAAAAAAATCCTATACATTTGTACTTCTTAAAAAACAAAATATGGCTAAGAATTTAGTGATTGTTGAGTCACCTGCAAAGGCAAAAACTATAGAAAAATTTCTAGGAAAAGATTTTAAAGTCGAGTCTAGTTTTGGACATATTGCCGACTTACCTTCAAAAGAATTGGGAGTAAATGTCCAAGGAGACTTTAAACCTAAATATGAGGTTTCAACTGATAAAAAAACAGTTGTAAGCAAACTAAAGTCATTGGCCAAAAAAGCTGAAGTTGTTTGGTTAGCAAGTGATGAAGATAGAGAAGGGGAAGCCATTGCATGGCATTTAGCTGAAACTTTGAAATTAGACAAGTCAAAAACTAAACGAATTGTATTTCATGAAATTACTAAGGGTGCAATAGAAAATGCAGTTAAAAACCCAAGATCTATAGACTATAACTTGGTAGATGCACAACAAGCTCGACGAGTTTTAGATAGAATTGTAGGATATGAGTTGTCTCCTGTATTGTGGCGTAAAGTAAAGGGGGGGCTCTCAGCTGGTCGGGTGCAGTCAGTTTCAGTTCGATTAATTGTAGAGCGTGAACGTGAAATTAGAGATTTTCAATCTCAAGCAACTTTTAGGGTTGATGCGGAATTTACGAGTTCAAAAGGACAAGTGTTTAAAGCAAAACTTTCTAAGACATTTAATAGCGAAGATGATGCAAAAGATTTCTTAGAAAAAAATATTAAAGCTGTGTTCTCAGTTTCAAGCCTTGAGAAAAAGCCAGCCAAAAAATCACCTGCAGCGCCATTTACCACTTCAACATTGCAGCAAGAGGCAGCTAGAAAATTATATTTTTCTGTGAGTAAAACTATGAATATGGCCCAGCGACTATATGAAGCGGGGTTAATCACATATATGAGAACCGACAGCGTTAATTTATCACAAGAGGCTCGTAATAGTGCAGCTCAAGAAATTTCTTTGTCTTATGGGGACTCCTACAGTAAGCCTCGTAATTTTAAAGGTAAGTCTAAAGGAGCTCAAGAAGCACACGAAGCCATTCGTCCAACAAACTTTTCAACACATTCAGTAAATATTGAAAGAGATCAGGCTCGTTTGTATGATCTTATATGGAAACGTGCTATTTCTTCTCAGATGAGTGATGCTCAATTAGAAAGAACTAATGTTAAAATAAATTGCTTAAGTCATGGTGAAACATTTACAGCCAATGGTGAGGTGATTAAATTTGATGGGTTTTTGAAAGTTTATTTAGAAGGTACTGATGAAGAAAACCTTGAACAAGAAGGTATGCTACCACCAATGGTACTTAATGAGTTATTGAACAATAATTACATAACAGCTACTCAGCGCTTTTCCAGACCTCCTTACCGGTTTACAGAAGCTTCACTAGTTAAAAAACTTGAAGAGTTAGGGATTGGCAGGCCATCCACATATGCCCCAACTATTTCTACAATTCAAAATAGAAAATATGTAGAAAAAGGAACGGTAGATGGAAGCGAAAGAAATTATACTTTATGGACTATGTCGAATAACGAACTAGTTGGTAAAAAGCTTAGCGAGAAGTTTGGTTCCGACAAAGGGAAATTAGTTCCTACTGACATAGGAATGATTGTAACTGATTTTTTAGTAAATCATTTTGAAGCTATTTTAGATTATAATTTTACTGCCAAGGTTGAAGCTGACTTTGATTTAATTGCTAGTGGTAAGGAAGATTGGACAAAAATGATGAAGTCATTTTATAAAGATTTCCATCCTCAAGTTGAGGAAGTCAGTAAAAATGCAGATCGCGAATCTGGAGAGCGTGTTTTAGGAGTAGACCCTAAGACAGGTCGTCAATTAAGCGTACGCTTAGGTAAATTTGGTCCAATTGTTCAAATTGGTCTTGCCGATGAGGATGAAAAGCAAGTTTTTGCTAGTGTCCCTCCAAACTTTCAATTAGCATCAATTACTTTCGACGAAGCTTTGGACTTATTTCAGCTACCGAAAGATCTAGGTGAGTACAAAGGAGAAGATATCATTGTTAATAATGGTCGTTTTGGTCCTTATGTTAAGTATGGTGACAAGTATATTTCAATTCCAAAAGGTGCAGATCCAATGCGTGTTGAAATGGAAGATGCAATTCAATACATTAAAGAAAAAGAGGCTGCTGATGCTCCAATATACGAGTATGATGGCTTGCCAGTTCAAAAAGGAAAAGGTCGGTTTGGACCTTTTATCAAGTGGAATAGTATGTTTATTAATGTGAATAAAAAATATGATTGGGATAATTTATCTTCAGATGATATTGAAAACTTAATTAAGGATAAAATTCAAAAAGAGATTGATAAGCTTATTCACGATTGGGAAGAAGACGGTATACGTGTTGAAAAAGCGCGTTGGGGGCGTCATAATATCATTCAAGGAAAAATTAAAATTGAACTTCCTAAAACAGTTGACGCTACCAAGCTTACTTTAGACGATGCTAAAGAACTTATAGCTAAAAATGCACCAAAGAAAAAAACACGCGCTAAAAAAAAGAAATAAATGATAGACTTTAGTTTTCTTTCTCCTGTTCAAGATCGACTAGTTGATCAAATAGAGTTGTTACATGGTCAGGCTATTGGAAAAAAACTAGTTATTCATACTTCCAAAAGCTCACCTGAACTTAAAGGAGTAAAGATAGCAATTGTAGGGGTTTTAGAGTCTAGGAATTCTGTGGATTATATAGGTGAGGAATTTCAGATCATTGAAGTGAGAAAAGCTTTTTACAAATTGTTTCCAGGAAATTGGTTACATCCTATGGCTGACTTGGGCGATATTCAAAGAGGAAACACTGTCGAAGATACTTATTTTGCTTTATCTCAGGTAGTGTCAAGCCTGGTTAATGCTAATATTGTTCCAGTAATTATAGGGGGGTCGCAAGATCTTACTTACGCTAACTACAGAGCTTATGATAAAATAAGTTCCATGGTAAATATTGTAAACATTGACAAGAGTTTTGACTTAGGTGATTCGTCTAAACCTATCAACAACGGAAGTTATCTTGGTAAAATTATACTAGAGAAGCCTTATAATTTATTCAACTACACTGCTATAGGATTTCAAACTTATTTCAACTCGCAAGAGGAAATTGATTTAATGGAAAAACTATATTTTGAATCCTATCGTTTGGGAGATATTTCGCAGTCAATTGGTTTAGTTGAGCCTTTGCTAAGAGATGCTGACATTGTGACTTTAGACTTGAATTCAGTTAAGTCATCAGAAGTAAGTTTTAATCAAAAATATTCTCCAAACGGCTTTAATGGACGTGAAATATGCGCTATATCTAGATACTCAGGAATTAGTAACAAAGTCAGTTCTTTTGGGATCTTTGAATACAACCCATCAAATGATGACCAAGCAACTGCCATGTTAGTGGCTCAAATAATCTGGTATTTTATCGAAGGATTTAATTGTCGTGTAAATGATGATGACTTCAGTAACCAAAGTAATTATCAAAAATTTACTGTACTTGTAGAAGATGAGGAATTAGTATTTTACAAGAGCAAAAAGACAGGAAGATGGTGGATTGAAATTCCTTTTGTTGAGTATTCAAATACTAAATCTCAACAACACCCGTTATTAGCTTGTATGTATGAGGATTACGAAACTGCTACTAAGGGAACTATTCCTGAGAGGTGGTTTAAGGCATACAAGAAAAAGTAGAAACAATAAATTTAAAACTTATTTTTATGATTTCTTTAGGACCATTCAGTTAAAAAAAAGTTGTTTTTTAACAAGTATATAGGTATGTTTACAAACTAAAATTTTTAAGGAGCAAGTTCTCTTGATTAAATTTAATTATGAAAAAAATATTTTTAATAACAATAATTTTTGCTTTCATTACCAGTTGTAGCTCAAATGGTAAAGGTGAATTAGTAGGGGTTAAAGGAAAAAAATGGCACCCAGAAAAGCCTTACGGAATGAGTTTAGTCCCGGGGGGAGCTTTTATAATGGGTAAATCAGATGACGATATCGCTGATGTCCAGGATGCACCTACTCGTACCGTGTCTATTAGCTCATTTTACATGGACGAGACTGAAATCACTAACAGTGAGTACAGACAATTTGTTCATTGGGTTAGAGATTCTGTAATAAGACTCAACCTTGCAGAAATGGCTGAATTAGAAGGTAAGACCCCCGACGACGAAAGTGGTATTGGAGCTTATGCTTACATTTCTATAGATGATGAAGATTTAACTCCATATCAAAAATATATGATAGATACTTATGGAGATGACGAAAGAAATATTAACCGAGATGTTGATTTAATATTTGAAAAAGACGAATACCCTGATGAATTGTATTCTGAAGTGATGGACAACATGTATCTTCCGTTAGAAGAATCTTACAATGGACAACGTACATGGGATGTTAATCAATTTGAGTTTGAGTATACATACATGGACATAGAAACGGCTGCAAAATTCAAAGGAGTTAGTAGAAGTGATGTGACAATCAAGGAAGCACTAAATATTTATCCCGACACAACAGTCTGGATACGCGATTTCGAGTACTCATACAACGAACCAATGCATAATGATTATTTCTGGCACCAAGCCTATGGAGATTATCCAGTGGTTGGAATAAGTCACAAACAAGCACAAGCTTTTTGCCAGTGGCGTACCTTATTGAAAAATTCTTATAAGAAATCAAAAGGTGAAGATTTCGTAAATAAGTTTAGATTACCTAATGAAGCAGAGTGGGAGTATGCTGCTAGAGGTGGACTTGCAGGAGCAACATACCCATGGGGAGGTCCATACACAAAAAATGATCGCGGATGTTTCATGGCTAATTTCAAACCTTTAAGAGGTAATTATGTAGCTGATCAAGCCTTGTATACTGTTGAAGCAGATGCGTATGAGCCAAATGATTATAATCTCTACAACATGGCTGGAAATGTTTCTGAATGGGTCATGTCTTCATATGAAGAGTCTTCATACGATTACTCATCCACATTTAATCCTAATGTTAACGATAGCTTGAATAAGCGTAAGGTAGTTCGTGGTGGTTCTTGGAAGGACGTTGCTTATTTTTTACAGGTAAGTTCTAGAGATTACGAATATGCTGATTCTGCACGAAGCTATATAGGTTTCCGTACAGTTCAAAATTACATGGGTACCGATGTTACTGCAAATGAAGCTACTAACTAAAATTACAATCAAATAAATAAATTTTTTTAATAAATCTAATATTATGGCACAAGAAGGAAAAATCACAATCACAAATATGGTATATGGACTTGGAGCGGCAATCGTTATTGTTGGGGCGCTTTTCAAAATCCAACACTGGCCTTTCGCTTCATTAATTTTAACCTTAGGGATGATTGTTGAGGCCCTTGTATTTACATGGTCTGCATTTGAAAAACAAACAGACGAGCTAGACTGGACTGTGGCATATCCAGAACTAGCTGGAGGAGCTTCTAAGGCTAAGACAAAAGAAACGGCCGAGGGAGTTTTAACAAAAAAATTAGATAATTTACTCAAAGAAGCTAAGATTGATGGAGCATTAGTTACTAGCTTAGGAGATAGTATAAGGGACTTAAACTCTGCAGCTGTTGGTATGGGTGGATCTGCCGGAGCATCTCAAAAATATAGTGATCAAATGGCAGAAGCTGCCGCACAAATGGAGTCTATAAACAGTCTTTACAAAGCTCAATTAGAAAGTGCAACTCGCCAATCTGAAATCAATAAAGAGTCTATTGAAAATGCAACCAAACTTAAAGAACAAATGGAGTCTCTAGCTTCTAACCTATCTTCTTTAAATGGAGTTTATGGTGGAATGTTATCTGCAATGAATAAAAAATAATTAGTTTTTGAAACTAATAGTCAATAACTAATAAAAAACAAACTAAGATGGCAGGAGGAAAAGTATCTGCAAGGCAGAAAATGATTAACTTAATGTATTTGGTATTCATAGCAATGATGGCCATGAATATGTCAAAAGAGGTATTGAGGTCATTTGGACTTATGGAAGCTAAGTTTGCAGAATCAAATACTATTGCTTCAGATTCAAACAGCAAACTTTTAGAAGACCTTGTTGCTAAAGGAGAAGAGAAGCCAAAAGAATTTGCATTTGCAGCGAGTAAAGCAGAACAGGTAAGTTTATCTTCTGATAAATTTGATAAATTCATTGAATCTCAAAAAATTGAACTTCTTAAAAGAGGTAAATATTCAGTTGATCCTGAGTCTGGAGAACTCCCATTTAGTCAAATGGACAAAACAAGTATACTTGAAGAATATTGGTTTACTGGAGACCGCTTGACAAAAGATGGCGATGCTTTTATGGCTGCAATAGAAACATATAAAGAAGAAATTAAATCTATCTTAGGAAATGATGTTAAGTACAAAAAAGCAATTTCTGTTTTTGAAAAAAGATTTAATACTGCTAAAGTAACTGATAGTGAAGGAGTAAAAAAAAGTTACCTGGCTTACTATTATAAAGGCTATCCTGCAATAGCATCTTACACGAAGCTTACATCAGTTCAAAATGATGTCAAAGTTACGGAGGCCAGTTTATATAATCTTTTTTTAGGAAACACATTAACAGATGCTGTTACCTTAAAAAATTACAAGGCGATTGTTTTAGCTGACAAATCAGCTTTTTTCGCAGGTGAAAAATTTCAAGGAAGGGTTGTTTTAGGTAAATATGCTAATGTTGTTCCAACAAAGCTATCTGTTCAAGGTCAAGAAGTTGATCTTTCAAAAGCAATTGATTCAACTGGCGCTGCTAGATTAGACTTTAATGTAGGCAATGTCGGTGAGCGGGAAATTAATGGTAGTTTTACATTTCTTGAAGATGGCAAGCCACTAGAAATCCCAATTACAGGAAACTATGTTGTGGTTCCACGTCCAAATGACGCTTCTATCGGAGCTGATAAAATGAATGTGATTTATAGAGGTTTAAAAAACCCACTTAGTATTTCTTTTGCTGGAGTACCTGATAATAAAGTTAGTGTTTCTGCAAGTGGTGGAGCAAAAATTAAAAAAACCAGTAATGGAAAGTACTCCATTACCCCTTCAACAGGTAAAGTAACCAATATTTCTGCCTCAGCAATTTTAGCGGATGGAGATAAAGTGATTTCAACTAAAGAATTTAGAATTAAATCAATTCCTAGTCCAAACGGTAAAATTTCAGGGAAATCTGGATCTATTAGATTAAATAAAAATTCAGTTTTAACTTCGAAGGTTTTAGCAGATTTTGGTGACTTTGTTTATGATTTAAAACCATCTGTTTATTCTTTTGATTTAACAATTTCTGGACAGACGCCCATCACTGTAAGTGGTTCCAATAGATTAAATGCTAACGCTAAGAATGCCGTTAAAAAAGCGCCAAAAAGGTCAACAATCACAATAGATAATATTAAAGTCAGAGTTCAAGGTGTTTCAGCTCGAATCCCTGAGGCCTCTCCAATAATAATACAATTGACAAATTAAAAAAAATGAGATATCTACTTTTATTAATTTTAATTTTGCCCTCTTCTCTAACGGCACAACGTAATATTTTAAATGCGAAGTCACCTGATGAAATAGGTCAAAAAACTATCGATGAATTAGAAATTGGTGCGGATGACGCCCCTCTTCCATATGCCTACGTTAATGAAAGAGATGTTTTGTTTTCAATGACTGTTTGGGAGTCTATAGATTTAGATGAGCGTGTCAATTTTCCTTTATACTTTCCTGCTGATACTTCTATAGTTCGAGTTGAAAGAAGGCCTTTGATTCATTACTTGTTAACAAACGCTTTAGATAATAATATTGACATATATCAAACCGATATTTTAAAAGATAACTTAGATTTATTTAATCTTAATTCAAGTTTAAGGTACCGAAAAATTAAAGCAGGTAGAGACGAAGGGATTGGCGAAGAAAGAATTGAAAATGAAGGTGGTACTAGAAAAGGTTTTCTTATCTTAAATAATGTTGATTTAGGAGAATATACTGGGATAGACGAAACAATGTTAGACGATGACGAATTTGCTAAATTTAATGCTGAAATGGAGCGTTTAATTTTTGAGAATAATTTACTTAATCCTGAAGACTATGATGAGTCAGTATTTGATTATGCTGATGTGATTGAATACAGAATTAAAGGAGTCTGGTATTTTGACAAAAGGCAAGCAGAGCTAAAGTACAGACCAATAGCGATAGCGCCTTACATGTTGGCTCCATCTCAGAAAGCTAAACTAATTGATAATCCAAATGAAAAAGTTGTGCCCGTACCAATGTTTTGGATGTTCTACCCTGATACAAGACAGGTACTGTTTGAGGCTGAAGCTTTTAATGAAGTAAACACCTCCAAACCAGTTAATTTTGACCACTTAATTAACTCTAGAAGATTTTCCGCCTTCATATATAAGGAAGACAATGTCTTCCAAGACAGAAGGTTAAATGAGTATATTCCAGAAAATGCTTTGATGCAACTTATGGAATCACAACGTATTAAGGAGAAAATAAGGAATAAAGAACAAGACATGTGGAGCTACTAATTCTACTCCATTTTAATTATAAAACGCTTATCTTTTGATAAGCGTTTTGTGTTTTAAACAATAGTTAAATGAACTATGATTATATCATTGTTGGATCAGGGTTAGCAAGTATTATGTTCGCGGAACAATTGCGAACACATCAAAAATCATTTGTGGTTATTAGCGACCGCTCTCAGCAAGCTTCAGTAGTAGCAAGTGGTTTATATAACCCTGTGGTTTTAAAGCGCTTCACGGCGGCTTGGAAGGCAGATTCTCACCTGCGAAGCGCCATCCCAAGGTATGCTAATTTAGAGCATCTGCTTGGGATCAAACTTGATTATGTAATTCCTATACATCGTGTGTTTAACTCTATTCAAGAACAAAATAATTGGTTTTTAGCTTGTGACAAGCCTTTACTTAATCAGTTTTTAAATCCAAATTTAATTAATAATAAAAATAAATTTGTCAAAGCGCCCTTTGGTTTTGGAGAGGTTTATTCTACAGGTAAGATAGATACTCAAATTTTAATCGAGGCCTATCGTTCTTTTCTGAGTGATAAAAATCAATATATAGCAGAAACTTTTGACTATGATTCCTTGATTGAAACTTCTGGTGGAATAGCTTATAAATCTATAAAATCGAAATACATTGTTTTTACCGAAGGCTTTGGGATTCATAAAAACCCCTACTTTAAACAATTGCCACTTGAGGGCACCAAAGGAGAAATTGTTACAATTCATGCACCTGAACTAAAATTAGAAACAATTTTAAAGTCAAGTATTTTTGTGATTCCTATGGAAAGTGATAATTATCTAGTTGGTTCTACTTATGAGTGGACTGATAAAACTAACACTCCAACTTCAAAGGCTAAATCTCAGCTTTTAGAAAAACTTGAACTTTTGATAAGTTGTAGCTATGAAGTAGTAAATCAGCGCGCGGGTATACGTCCAACAGTTTCAGATCGACGTCCTTTAGTGGGTTGCCATCCAAACCATAATAGGATGTATGTGTTAAATGGCTTAGGTACACGTGGTGTCTTAATAGCTCCTTCCATGGCTGAATCACTTTATGAATTTATAGAGTCAAACACTCCACTTCCCGAAGAAATCGATATTAATCGTTTTACATCTGTTTTCTCTTAGCTAAAGAAGCATCATAGCTCATAAAAATATTGATCCAAATATTTCTAGATAGTCGCATAATTATAGGCATAAGCCCTAAAAGTGTTAAAGCAATAGCTATAAATGAAAAAAATAATGAAGACTCAAACATAATAAATGAGATTATAAAAGTAATAATAGAGAATGCAACTCCAACTCCGTAACTTACATACATAGATCCATAAAAAAAAGAGGGTTCGATCTTATATTTTGTTTGACATTGCGAACAACGTTCATGCATTTCTAATGTTTGAGACAGGTGGTAGGCATTTCTATTTTTGTACATAAAATCTTGATGACATTTTGGACAATTCCCTGTTAAAATACTATACAGTTTATTTCCTTTTTTTAATATCATAATTTCCTATTTTTGCAACTTATTAAAATACAAGCTAATTTATTTATAATTTTTTTCTTTTTATAATTTTCAAATGCTAAACATACATAAGTTATCTGTTTCATTTCAAGGCGATTATTTGTTTGAAAATATCTCCTTTCGGCTGCGTGGTGGTGATCGTGTAGGTTTAATAGGAAAAAATGGAGCTGGTAAATCTACGCTACTGAAATTGCTTTCAGGTGATTTAGAATACACAGAGGGTCAAATTGCACAAGAAAAAAAAGATCTTAAGATTGGATTCTTAAGACAAGATATTGATTTTGTATTAGGCAGGACCATATTAGAAGAGGCTTACCAAGCCTTTGTGGAAATTAAAGAATTGGAACTACAATTGGAAGATATAAATATCCAGCTTGCCGAACGAACAGATTACGAAAGTCAAGTTTATCATGATTTAATGGTAGGACTTAACGAAGTTCAAGAACAATATGAAATCCTTGGTGGTTATAATTACCAAGGGGAAACAGAGAAAATATTACTAGGACTTGGATTTAAAAGAGAAGATTTTAATAAGCTAACCGATACCTTCTCCGGAGGTTGGCGTATGCGTATTGAACTCGCTAAGTTATTATTACAACCTAATAATATTCTGTTATTAGATGAGCCTACTAACCACTTAGATATTGAATCTATTATATGGTTAGAACAGTTTTTAAACAATTACTCTGGAGCAGTGGTTATTGTGTCTCATGATAAAATGTTTTTAGATAATGTTACCAACCGAACTATTGAAATTGTGTTAGGTAAAATATATGATTACCCAAGGGCTTATAGTAAGTACTTAACTCTTAGGGAAGAGCAAAAAACACTGCAGTTAGCTTCTCAAAAAAATCAACAAAAACAAATTGAACAAACAGAAAAACTGATTGAAAAGTTTAGAGCTAAAGCCTCTAAGGCTACAATGGCTCAGTCGCTTATTAAAAAACTTGATAAGATTGAACGTATTGAAGTTGATGAAGATGACAATAGTGTAATGACACTTAAATTCCCTGTTTCTATAACTCCTGGAAAAGTAGTAGTTGAAGCTACTCAAATTTGTAAAGATTATGGAGATTTAAAAGTTCTACAAAACATTGATCTTATGGTTAACAGAGGCAGCAAGATTGCATTTGTAGGTCAAAATGGTCAGGGGAAATCAACTCTTGCTAAAATTATTGTTGGCGATTTACAAGCCAAAGGCGATGTTAAATTGGGTCATAATGTTCAGCTAGGATATTTTGCTCAAAATCAAGCCGAATATTTAGATGGAACCAAAACCGTTTTAGACACTATGATTGATGCCGCGAATGAAACCAACAGATCAAAAGTTCGAGATATATTAGGGTCTTTTCTTTTTAGAGGTGATGCTGCTGATAAGTATGTGAAGGTCCTTTCAGGGGGAGAACGAAATCGACTTGCTTTAGCTAAATTACTGCTACAGCCTTTAAATGTTCTGATAATGGATGAACCAACTAATCACTTGGATATAAAATCGAAGACAGTTTTAAAAATGGCTCTTCAGCAATTTGAAGGAACCCTTATTTTAGTTTCTCACGACAGAGATTTTTTGCAAGGTCTGACATCAATAGTTTATGAATTTAAGGACCAAAAAATTAAACAATATTTAGGAGATATTGACTTTTACTTAGAGCAACGACAGTTACAAAACTTACGTGAAGTTGAAAAACGTACAAATGTAAAGACCCTTCAAAATATTTCTACCTCAAAGCAGTCTTATGAAGATCAAAAGCAACTCAAATCGCTCAACAATCGATTGAGCAAGGTGGAGTCATCAATAGCAGCCTTGGAGCGTTCCATTAAGGCTATTGATTTAGAGATGGAAACAAATTATGACCAGGCTGTCTTAAAGCCGGGTTTTTTTGATGAATATCAATCTAAAAAGGATCAACTCAATCAATTTATGAGTGATTGGGAGCAAATTACAGAGCTAATTGAAACACTTAATTAATGGAAGAACACTTTTATCAATGCCCTCATTGTTGGGAGGATGTTTCAATTCTAGTAGATTTCTCAGAACCTGTTCAAAATTATATTGAAGATTGCGAAGTGTGTTGTAACCCTATAGAGTTTACCATCAATATATTAGATCGAACACTTACTTCTTTCGAAGTAAGAAGCATTGAACAATAACAGATATCTTAAATTTTTCTTTTAAAATTATAAAAAGGTTGTATATTTGACATCTATATCGCGGGATAGAGCAGTAGGTAGCTCGTCGGGCTCATAACCCGAAGGTCACTGGTTCGAGTCCAGTTCCCGCTACTACCAAGGTCTTCATTTGAAGGCCTTTTTTTATGGTTAAAACTCTTTCTTAGGAGACTCACTTTGGCCCCTCAACTACCATAGTTAATAATAACTCAAAAGTAACAATTTTGGCAGAAAAAGCCCATTTACTGGCAGTAAAACTGGCAGTAATTAGAGTCTGCCAGTAGAAAAACCTCTAAAATCCTCAGCTAAAACCAAATAAACCAGACCCCACTATTGCTTATAAAATC
>Ga0213869_10000490_pt1 | contig 32557 bp, 30 predicted proteins | sample PICome_10_FD_160083 | JGI IMG/M metagenome (GOLD analysis project Ga0213869, IMG submission 160083) | Coastal seawater microbial communities near Pivers Island, North Carolina, United States - PICO132 | ecosystem: Environmental > Aquatic > Marine > Coastal | place: USA: North Carolina...
GCACCAGAAACGGCGACACCGCCATATCCGGCCTCCGGTTCCGCTTCGCTCCACCTCCGTCCGGATATGGCGGCGATGAGCTTAATGCACTAACAAACCAATCGGTCCACTCGGTGGGGGCAGATCAGAAGACATCGACGCGCTTCGCGCGCTCGTGCTGGAGCAGTCCCGGATTTTGGCGGAAGAGCGGGCCGCAGCTGAGGTCCGACTGGCGGAGCTAAACGTCGCCAAGGGCGAAGCGGACGTCGAGATCGAACGCCTCCAGTGATCATCAAGGCCTTCATGCGGCATCGTTTCGGCAGCCGATCCGAACAGCTCGATGCCGATCAGCTCCAGTTGGGACTGGAAGATGTCGAGATCGCCCTTGGGCACGCCCGTGCTGCCAGAGAAGCTGTTGCGCCGCGGTCCCGCGGCGATCAGCCCCGCAAGGCCAACCGCGGCTCATTGCCCGCGCATCTCGAGCGGATCGAACAGATTGTCGATCTCGACGACAAGGCCTGCCCTTGCTGCAAGGGGCCGCTCCATCAGATCGGCGAAGATGTTGCCGAGCGCCTGGACGTCGTGCCCACCACCTTCCGCGTGCTGGTGACGCGCCGCCCGCGCTATGGCTGTCGCTCCTGTGAAGGCGCGATCGTCCAGGCACCCGCTCCGGCGCGGATAATTGAAGGCGGGATTCCGACCGAAGCGCTGATCGCCCAGGTGCTGGTGTCGAAGTATGCCGATCATGTTCCGCTATACCGGCAGGCTCAGATCTACGCCCGGCAGGATATCAGGCTCGATCGCTCCACCCTGGCGGACTGGGTGGGCCGGGCAGCATGGTATCTGCGGCCGCTGCGCGACCGGACCCTTGAGGAACTGCGGCGATCCGAACGCCTGTTTGCCGATGAGACCACCGCGCCGGTGCTCGATCCCGGGCGAGGCAGAACGAAGACCGGCCAGCTATGGGCCTATGCCCGCGATGATCGACCATGCGGTGGCGCAGGTCCGCCGATGGTCGCCTATATCTATGCGGCAGATCGGAAGGCTGAGCGGCCCGACATCCACCTCGGAGATTTTGCAGGCATCCTGCAGGTCGATGGCTATGGCGGCTATACAGCTCTTGCAAAGCGGCGCGGTCAGCAGCTCAGCCTCGCTTTCTGCTGGTCCCATCTTCGACGTAAATTCTATGATCTCGCCGCCAGTTCTCCGGTCGCGACCGAGATCTTGCGCCGGATCGCCATGCTCTATGCCATTGAAGACGAGGTGCGCGGCTCGGCCGCTGAACAGCGCCGCCTTCAGCGCGCCGAACGCAGCCGCATCATCGTCGAGGACCTTAAGCTGTATCTTGATGGCCGGCTTCGCCAGATCAGTGCCAAGAGCAAGTTGGCTGAAGCCATTCGCTATGCGACAAGCCGCTGGGCTGGCCTCGTCCGCTTCATCGACGACGGCCGCATCGAACTCGACACCAACACCGTCGAGAGATCAATCCGCCCCTTGGCTTTGAACCGAAAGAACGCGTTCTTCGCCGGCTCCGACGAAGGCGGCGACAACTGGGCGGTCATCGCCACGCTCATCGAAAACTGCAAGCTGGGCGCGATTAACCCCAACGACTGGCTGACCCAGACCCTCACTGCGCTCGCCAACGGCCATCCCGCCAATCGCGTTCATGAACTCATGCCCTGGATCGCCGTGGCCTGAGGCCACCGCTTACGGTAAAGGCGATGTACCCGCTTCACGTTGACCCGCCAGCCTTCGCGCCGAAGCAGTACATGGATACGGCGATAGCCATAGCGCACGCGGGTCGCCGCGATCTCCTTGGTCCTGTTCCTGAGCGGCGTCTGGTCGTCTCGGGTCGACCGATAGCGGTACGTCTTGCGATCGAACCGGAGGACCGCGCAGCTGCGCCGCTCGCTCACTCGACAACGGTCTTGCGCCCAATGGACGATCTCCCGGAGGCGACCAGGCGCTACACTTTTTTGCCAGAAATTCCTGGAGCATGGCCTTGTCCAGCGACAGGTCGGCAACGAGCTGCTTGAGCTTCTGGTTCTCCTCTTCAAGCTGCCGCATCTCGCGCAGCTCGGATGGCCCCAGCCAGCCGTACAGCTGCTGCCAGCGGTAGTCCGTCGCTTCCGACACGCCCATCTTCCGACATACCTCGGTGATCAACGTACCAACCTCCGCCTGACGCAGCGCAAACGCGATCTGCACCCGTGAACTTCGACTTTTTCATGCAAAATCTCCAGCTCAAATCAGCTTCGATTTTGCCAGATTGCTCTCATTCCCGCTGGAGGCAGTTTCCGGGACAGGGGAATTGTGCCGGGGGAATCCAAAAAATCGCACTTCTGCCAAAGTAGAAGTGCTAGCCACGTTTGAACAGGAATGCGATATCATCATCGCCAACCCCATGACGGACACCGTGGCGAATATGTCGGACAAGGTCTTCACCCGCGACCTATCCGGGTCGGAATGACTGTCATTCAGAGTGTAAGCTGCCTATCCCGTTTATGCGCAACGCTCGATCCAGATAGCGTCTGAACGTCGGCGTTCGCTCAGTTGCATCCCGCGCGCGTAGCCATGCGAGCGCCACGACAGGCCGCCATGCATCAATGTCGTGGGCGTTGACGCCCGACGCCGCCACATGGCGGTTGCGCAGCCGTCGCGCCGCCCAGTCGCGCCAGAGGTTCGTTACCCAGTCGCTCGGCCCGATGCCAAAGCGCATCAGCATTTCGGATCGCACCGCATCAGCCGCCGGATGACCCGCCGCCGCTTTCGACCAGTCGATTACCATCATTCCCTGCGGCGTCATCATGATATTACCCAAATGAAAATCGCCATGGGTCAGCGCGTTTTCGTCTGGCAGCGTCTCCAGATAGGCAATGGCCGCGCGTCGCAGTCCGTTGGACGCCGGGCCGTGAGTGATGTCAGTCGCTAGCACCTGCTTCAGAGATCGCAAAGTCCCGCCATCTGCCCGGTGCATGCCGGCATGGATCTCACCCATCTGGTCTAGCGCCCATCCTGCCCGCATCGGATTGCGGCGGATCCAGTCCATCAGGGTCGCGCCTTCAAGCCGAGCATAGATGATGCCCCGCCGCCCGTCCCGGCTATGCTGCCTGATCGCCGCAGCCGTCGGCACGCCGCAAGCCCCGGCATGGACGGACGCGATAGCCTCGCGCGCGATCATCTCGTCTGAAACGCTATCGTGGAACAGCTTCAGCGCCTGCCCTCCACCTATATCGAACAGTTCTGCGCTCGCGCCTTTGGCGAGGAAGGGATAGGGAGGCGTCCGATCGTTCATTCGAGGCTGCTATCAGACCCTGTAGCTATGGTCATGTCCGCGCATAGCGATCGTCGTAACGGATGATGTCATCCTCCCCGACATAGGGGCCGGTCTGTACCTCGATGAACACCATGGGGATGCGGCCCGGATTTTCGATCCGGTGCTGCGCGCCGACCGGGATGTAGATGGACTGATTCTCTGTGAGTACTGACACGTCGCCGTCAAGCGTGACACGCGCCGTCCCTTCCACGATGATCCAATGTTCGGACCGGTGGAAATGGCTTTGCAGGCTGAGCGACGCGCCGGGCAGCACGGTAATACGTTTGACTTGGAATCTCCCGCCAATCAGCAGGCTTTCGTGCCAGCCCCATGGCCGGTGATCCTTGGGGAAAGTCTCTGCTTGAACGGCGCCCTTGACTTGTAGAGCCTCGACCACCTTCTTCACGTCCTGCGCGCGCGATTTGTCGACGATCAGCACTGCATCGTTCATTGCCACCGCGACAATATTGTCGAGGCCAAGGCCGACAATCTCCAGTCCGTCGCTTTCGGACCGCAGCAACGTATTGCGGCAATCGATCGCGGTTGCCGCGCCGGACAACGAAACCCCCTGCGTGTCGGGCTCCATGTGGCTCCAAACTGCGTCCCAGTCGCCCAAGTCCGACCATCCTGCATCAAAGGGGACGACAGACAGATTGTCTGCCCGCTCCATGATGGCAACGTCGATGGCGATATTGTCCGCCCTGCTCCACGGGGCGGCCGCCAGGCGCAGGAACCCGAGATCTGCTTCCGCCTGTTCTACGGCCAAGCGTACGCTGTCCAGCATGGCAGGCGAGTGCCGTTCGAACGCGGCGATGATATCCTTAACTGCAAACAGGAAAATCCCCGCGTTCCAAAGATAGTTGCCGGTGGCAAGCATTTCTTGCGCGCGGACGATGTTGGGCTTTTCGACAAAACTGGTCAGGCTGATCGGTGTCCCCGACCCGTCCGGTCGACTTGCTATTTCCAGATAGCCATAGCCGGTTTCCGGTCGCGTCGGTTGTATGCCGAACGTCACCAGATCACCCCTGTCAACGGCGGCCAGCCCTTTGCCCACCGCTTCGTGGAATGCTGCGTTATCGGGTACCACATGGTCGGACGGCGCGACCAGCATGACGGCGTCGGGCTGCCGCCCTGCGAGTTGCAGCGCAGCGGCCAATATGGCAGGCGCCGTGTTGCGCCCTTCCGGCTCGATCAGGATGGCGTCGGGGTCCATGCCTTCCTGCGTAAGCTGTTCGGCGATTATGAAACGGAACAGCGTATTGGTAAGCACCATTGGCCGCGTAAAGGTGAAATGGTCGGTTGCGCCCGACAGGCGATGGGCGACGGCCTGAAACAGTGTCCTATCCCCTACCAGCGGCACGAACTGCTTGGGATAGGATTTGCGCGACAAAGGCCATAGCCGCGTACCCGCCCCGCCCGCCAATATGACAGGGGTTATCCGCATGTTGGAACCTGTAGCTGGTGGTGGTGAATTATCCATGAAAATCCCTCTGGCACCATCTCATGGTGACCGCTGCAACTCTATGCGGAGATTGCATAAGGCCACAATGCGACATCTTGATTTTCTGCACGTGTGACGGGCGAATATTTGTCCTTCGTCAATCACAATCCTGACAGGCGATCCTGTCAGCAAAAGGGCATGTTAGGATATCCTTCTAACGTCTGATAGCGGCCATTGGCCTGTGCCATCGCCCTCTATTATTCCGCAGTTTCCGTCCGCCCTCCGTCGTTCAGGGGCCTTCATCACGCGAAATAGCGTCATCTCCATCGGCGATCATTTCAGCCATTTTGTCTGCGAACAGGTGCGATCATAATGGCATGGGCGCAGGATGAACTGTTCCGGCCTGAAAGTCTGCGATGATGCACAATCCATGCCGCACGATCGCCTGCCTGGAGCGCGGCCGATGCGCTGGCGCCCGTATTCGTCGCCGCGGTATTTCCGGGAAAGGCGGTCGGCAAGAACTGGTTGCCGCTGATCGACGATGCGCTCCACCGCACGCTCGAGGCCTATCTGGACGCCTGCCTTGCGCCGACGCTCGCCGAGTGGGGCGACGCCGATTGGGACCGGCATGGCTGGCAAGCGCTCGAACGCATCGCTGCCTGGGCCTCGCTCGACGAGTTCAACGCTATGAAGCCCTATGCGCCCCCGAAGGGTGTCAAGACTGCCAGAGATGCGCTTGCGAAAGTGGCGCGGGTGCCGACACCGCGGGCCTGGGTGCCTGCGCGCCACAGCTTTGCCCGCACCGAACTCGGCGCGCCGGCCTGTTTCGTCCGCTTCTACAAGGAGGTGCCGGGCCGATATCTATGCAGTTTTCCGAGCGAGGCGCGCCAGCGTTTCTCCCGGGAGACCTGGCGCGCGCTGCTGCGCTATCTCGGCGTCTCCTGGGAGCCTAAGATCTGGGCATTCGATGAGGACATCGGCGCCGAGTTCTCCGCGCCAAACGAGTGGGACTTCTGGCACGCCCAGACCGAGACGCTGCGTTATCGCGGCCAGGACTGGTATCTAGAGGCCTTCCCCGAATGCCTCGGCGTCGACGTGCCGGCCAGCTCGCTGAAGACGATGATCGAGGACGTCCAGCGCGCCGCCGAGAGCCTGGAAGGCGACTATTACAAGCAATCCAACTCGACGACGCCCCATCAGCCAAGGCCGTTCAAGTCGTTCGTCCAGTTCCAGCTGCGCCGCACCGCCTTCCTGCCGGTCCGCCGGAACATCTTCGGTACGGCCCATGCGGTCGGCAGCAAGGCCTATTGGCCGAAGCGCGGCATCCCCGGCGTCACGCAAAATCTCGATCTCCTCGGCATCAAGGAGCCGCGCCGCGCCCAGCTGCGAAACAGCGTCGGGAAGGCTCTTGCCATCCGCAGCGAGCTTCCGACCGGCTGGGACGAATAAATGGAGTGGAACAAGGCGCTGGTGACCGCCGCTAGGGAGAACCGGGTTCCCGGCGGCGCGCGCACAGCCCGCGTCTTTTACGAGGCGCTGCTCGACATGCGCTTCACCCATTGCGGCAATCCGCCCGACACGCTCGTGTGCGTGGCCTCAGGGGCCGACGGAGGGCTGGAAGGGGTGCCCCGCGCCCAAGCGGCGTGGATCGACAAGCCGGCGCTCGCGGCACCCGAGATTCTCGAAGCGCTCGCCCAGGCGGGCCTTCGTTATTTGCCGCCGCTTCTAGACCGCGGCGCCAGCGCGCCAGCGCGACTGAAGACGCCGCGTGCCTCGGCGCTGGTCCGGATTACGCCGGACTATAGCCCCGCGGACGGGGCAACCCGCCACTATGAGAAGCTGCTGCAATCGCGCTGGCGGACAATTGCGGTGCAGTGCGAGGCCAAGCGTGTCTGCCCGCCCGCCGTCCCGAAATTGCGGATGGTGAACGGTCTCACGCTGTCGATCGGGCTTGGCGAAACGCCGGTTGCGCAGATCAGCGCCTCCAACTTCCTCGAAGGCGATGTCTGGCTCATCGATCTGACCAACGTCACCGACGGTCTGGCGAGTGCCCTCGCCGAAGGCGTGGGGCATGGGGCAGATCTCCGCTACCGCTTTGCCGCCATCCTCAGGGCCCGGAACCGCGACGAGGTCATACGAGCGCTACTCGAAGACGGCATTCCGCCCTACCAGCTCGCCGCAGTGCGCCTGGAGGATGATCCTGAGCTTGAGGAAGAGGAACCGGAACCGGCCGCTCCATTGGACGACGCCACCAAGGAGACGGCTGGCGGCGGGACCGAGCCGCCCGCGCCGCCAACATCACCACTTCCTCCACCTCCGCCTCCGCCATCGCCAGATCAGACCGCCGATCCATCCCGGCATCTTGGCGCGACTTATTACGCCTCCGGGGATCCCTCCAATCGTCCGCTGTACGATTCTGAGCCGGGCCGGGGGGGCGGCGGGGGAAATGGGAATTCCTGGTCCCAGCGCCAGCAGGAGCTCGGAGCCGATGGCGAAGCCTAGCTGGCAGCGCGCGTCGCAGCCACGGCACCCTCTGGCACCACGATTGAACGCAATGCCCGCGACGCGCTGAACGGAGAAAGCGACATCGTGGTCAACCGCCCTGACGGTGCCTGGCATGTCGAGGTCAAGACGCTCGCCACCGAACGCATCTATTGGTCCGATCTCGAGCGCGGCAAGGCGGAGCGCAATCGCACCCGCTACGCGATGTGCCTGCTCGTACCCTTCGCCTACACTTACCGGCTCTTCTGGAGCTGGGACCCGCTTCAGGACCTGCTCCCCTGCGAACGGCGCATGCAGTATCAATGGGCGACCGAACATCCCGGGCCCAGATTGGCTGCCGGCAGCTGGGCCCCGGTGAACGGCGTGCCGACACCAGAGCGGCTGCCCGACCGCGCCACCGCGGTGATCCGGATCCAGCCCGCGCATCTCGCGTCGCTCGCGCCGGACGACTATACACTAGCGACATTGTGGGCACGGCTGGCAGGGGCGGGATGAAATCCTCTGAGCCAGCGCCTGACAAGCCGCCCTCAAAAAATCGTTGGACCGGAGCGCCCGCGTCCGAACTGCCAGTCAATGAACGTCGCGCGCACGATGCCCGAGGCGCTCTTCCCGACATTACGTTCGAGCACGTCACGCCAAGGCACCAGCGTGAAATCCCGCGACCGTTCGACGACCGTGAAGCTCCCGCTCTCCAGATCGACCCTACGCGCGATGACGCCCTCTATTCGCTCGCCCAGCCGGGCCAGCTCGAAGGGCTTGCCGAGACTGGTCCCGATCCGCTTGCCGGCCTCGCGCAGATCGCGCTGGCGAAGATTGTCGATCGCTCCGTCACAATACCGGAACGTCGACCGTTCGCCGTCGGCCAGTTGCTGCTCGATCAGCCACTGCCGCCGCGCCGCCAGAGCCGCCCGAACCTCGCGCCCGAAACCGACATCGCGTATGGTGCCATGGCCGCCCTCGGCAAGCTCCTGGTCAAGCCAGGTCGACGCACCTTTGACGGACAGGTCAGCGACCGGGGAGCGCGACATCACCGTCAGGCTTACGGGCCGGTCACGTTGCTGGCGCTGCGCATAGGCTTCCGCCCGTGCCAGATGATCGCCGGGAATCGTCCAACTGCCGTCCGCCTGGCGATCCACACCTACGCCTGCGCGTCGCATCGCTTCTAGGCGGCGGACATGGCTGGCCGCGAAAGCCTCGCTGGCATTCGGATCGTGGCGCAGATGTAGGTCGACCGAGTAGCGCCCACCATTGGCACGCGCCACTACATCGACTGTGCGGTCTGCTTGCTTCGCCTCGATCCGCGACGGCGTGATCCGCACCGTCGCGCCTTCCGGTACGACCGGCGTCGCATCGCCCCGGCCGATATCGACATAATGGACCCGCCCATCGACACCATCGACCAACAGGTAGTGCCGGTCGCGATGCTCGTCGGAAAATCCGCGCTGGATCACGCGACCCACCAGTGGCTCGCGCAGGTCATTCGACACCACCTGCTCGACGCCCGCACGGTCGAGCCGCCGAGCCGTCAGTTCGCGCTGCATCAGGCGAATGACGTCGCCGCGCTCGCCCATCCGGCGCAGCGTGTCCTCCAATCCTTCGGCGAGCCGGTAGCTGCCTCCTCCGACATCATTGGCCAGGTCCATCGCCTTGAGCTTGCGAAGCCGTCCAGCCGCAACCGACTGTTGGAACGGATCGTTGTCGGTCGCTGCCACCGTGCGGTCGGCATCCATGCGGCGGATCAGCCGGCGGTCGATCGCCGTCAGCCGTTCCTGGTCAACATCGTGGCGCAGGCGGGCTTCGATTTCGTGATCGGTGCGCGGCCCGAGATCGAGCGTGACCAGCTCGGACGCGCGCTCGCGCAGACCATGCGCAATATACTCGCGAGCGATGATTAGGTTGTCGCCCCGATCGTCGACACCGCGCAAGACGATATGGGTGTGCGGGCGCTCGGTGTTGAAGTGGTCGACCGCCACCCAATCGAGCTTCGTTCCGAGATCCTGCTCGACCTGGGTCATCAGCCGCCGGACATAGGGTTTGAGATCGGGATATTCGGCGCCATCCTCGGCCGAGACGATGAAGCGGAACTGGTGACGATCACCGGCGGTGCGCTTGAGAAAATCGTAGCCATCTGCACGGTCGGTTTCGGGACCGTAGAGTTCGCCCGGCAAGCCCTCGCGGGTCACCCCGTCGCGCTGGATGTAGCGCATGTGCGCGCGGGCGGCCTGGCCGCCCTTGCCAGCCAAGCGGATCAGGCTCGCCTTCACCACGGCACGGCGCCCGCGAAAACCCGCGAGCCGGTCGCGGCTCGACAGCAATCGCCCCATGCTCGCGCCGCGCCCTATCCGACTGCCGTCGAACCGCCGCGAGCGCTGTCCGCCTTTGGCCCCGGTCTTGATGCCCACGAGACGCGAGGCGGCAAGGATGCGTCCGCCATATTTGACGACCTTCTTGCCATCCTTGCCGCCCTGGCTGCCGAGCTTGGGGGTGAAATCGTCGTCAGGCATTACAACATGCCCCAGTCTCGCGATTTCGGGGAGAAGATGGCTGATTTCCGCCATTCTTGCCCTTACTGTCTCGCGGTAGCGATTGCCTGTCTCGTGAAAAAAAGATGTGCAGACAAAGGCTTGGCAGGGGGCGCGAGACACTGCCTTTATCTTGTTTCCCCTTTCTCCCTTCTCCCTTTTCCTCCCGCCTCAAAAAAGGGGGAGAGACGACGCCGAACCAACGACGCCTCTCCACCCGAGCTCTTCGCTGGTCAGTGCGCATGGAGCATCCCGTCGCGCGCCTCCGTTCGATCCGGGGCGACACGGCACCCGGTCATGCCATGGGCATTCCCCTCGCCATCCACGAGCATGATGGCAGTGAACCACGACCCATCAAGGCAGCCACAGATGGCGATCCGGTCCAGTTCAAATTCTACTTCATCGGGGTCCTCATAGAGGCCCAGCCAGCGCTCCTCGCTCCGTGCATCCCACCGGAAATCCACCTCCTCGGCCTCCAGGAAATGACGCGCCAGGCCTTCAGCCGCGCCGCGTCCAAACTCCCGCTCAAGTCCTGCGACCAGCGGCGACACCACCCTGTCATTGCGTCCGGAAAACGCCGTTTCGATGTGCTGAACCATGCCCATTATGACCTCCTTCGCTGTCGTTCCCATCATCGAGAACGGCGTTTCGACGACGGTTGGCGCAGCGGCTGTCAGGGCCGGTGAGCGAAGCGAAGAGCCGCGAAGCGGACGTGGGGGGAACCGATTTGCACAGCAAATCGGGGGGTACCCGCGGGCCTTGAGAGCCGCTGCGCCAGCCGTCACACTCGGCCTATCGAGACGAGCTTCCTCCCTCTCGGGGGCACGCGACCTCACGTCATTGCTCCTGCGACAGGGCGACAAAGAGTGACCCCTTGGGCTGCGCATCGAGTCTATCGGAAGGCGGCGATGCCGGTATCTTTCGGACGGCGAAGAGCCCCTCCACCACCCGCGCCGTTGCCGGGACCCGGTCGCTTTCCTGTGTGTCCGGCGCGACGCTGGCAAGATAGCCGACGGTCTCGCGCGGAAGGCTAGCGCGACCTGCGAGATAGTCTGCATAGCGCGCTGGCCCCGCATTATAAGCCGCGAAGAGCCCCGGATAACCGAAGCGGTCGTACATCAAGCGCAGGTAAAAGGTGCCCGCGAGGATATTGTCGCGCGGGTTGTCCGGATCGACGCCAAGGCCGAGCCGCGCGCGCATGTCCGACCACGTCCCGGGCATGACCTGCATCAGTCCGATGGCCCCTGCCGACGAACGGATCGGCCGCCCGCCCTTGACGGTGCGGCCCCGGCTCTCGGCCTGCATCACCCGCTCGATCCAGGCGACCGGAACGCCGAAGCGCCGTGATGCCTCGCGGATGTAGGGCCGCCATGTCGCAACCGTCGATGCAGGCCGCCCGGCCGATGACGGACCAGTGGACTGAGCCGATATCGGCACCGGCGCGGCGAATGCGAGAACCGCGGCCGTCCATTTCAGCGGCGCCATAGCAGCTGCGCCTTGCCGATGAGATCGGTGCCTTCGCTCACCCCGACATAGCGCCCGTCGAACGAATTGGGACTCTCCATCAGCAGGAAGAGTTGCTGCCGCCGCAGCATGCGACAGCCGTGCCACCACGGCATGACCCGCCCCATGGCATCGAATTTCTTGCGCCTCGCTACCGGCCGTCCATTGACGAAGACCTGGTCGCCGAGCGCGCAGACCTCGTCGCCGGCCTCGGCCGCGACACGCTTTACGAGCGGGACGTTGCGGGGGAGATAGCGCCGGGCAGCCGCGAGCGCCCGGAAGGGTTCGGGCACGCGCGCCACCACCATGTCGCCTGTCATGACGGGCGCACCGGGACTGACCTGGTAGAGCCCGATCGGGGCGCTCGCACTGGCATTCCAGAGCAGGCGCGGTGTTGGCGGAAGGATCGCCGCGCCGAGTACCAGACCCGCGCCCAGGCCGACGAGGAAGAAGCGCCAGCGGCGGCGGCGCTGCACTTCCTTGCGCAGGCGAAGCGCCTCGCCCCAGGCGAGCAGCGGCGCGTCCTTGAAGCGACTGCGACGGCCGCTCATTTGGAAATGCCCCGCGTACTATGTTCGCGCGACCAGGCATCAAGATCGTCGATATGATATTGGACGTAGCGGCAATGGCGGCGGAACACCGGCCCCGTGCCAAGGCGTCGCATCCGCCGCAGCAGCAGCCCGGAAATCTTGAGATAGGCCGCCGCCTGCTCGGTATTGAGGAAGGGCGAGCCGCGCTTGGCGCGGGTCGCCCGGGCGATCTGGTCGTCGTCGTCCATGATGAGCCAACCTTTCGATAGAGCGACCCATGGCGATGGGTTCGCGATATCGAGGATGGCGTGCGGGATACCGGGCCGGGAGTGTCGAAACCGGCAACGGTGTTTTCGACACAGCATGAAAGGCCCTCGCACCGGATTCGGCGCGGGGGCCGTGGATTTCAGCGGGACCAGATGAGCTTGTGCTCGCCATTGTCGCCCTGGGTCAGCGTCGCGTAGATCGGCGCGGGAAGCGAGGGGTCGTCGAGCTTGAGGCTGAGATATTCGGCGCCGGTCTCGCGGGCGGCCTTGGTCCAGCCGGCCCCGAACTCGACGCCGCCGGCACTCACGCGGTGGTCCGGGGCCTTGTCGTGGTCGCGCTCGACCGGCCGGATGGTGGCCTTGACACGAAGCGTGAGGGTGCGGATTTCCCCGTTGTAGATGCCGTCCTCGTTGCGGGTGAAGCTGCCGATCTGTGCCATGATATGTCTCCTTCTATTGCCCGAGTGCCGCCCGATGCGGCCTCGATGGCGGTCGATCGGGCGGCGTCGCGCCGCCGTGCACCGGGACGGCCGCAGCGGGAGCGAAGGACGGCGAAGCGCCTGTTTCTTGGTGGCGCGAGGAGCCCGTCAGGGCGGGGAAGAAACAGGCGCGAAGCCGTTGCACGGACAAGGCGCGCACGCCGCCAGACCAGCCTTCAAGAGAGGCCAAGGGCGGCACGATTCATCGGAAAAAGGAGACCCTTGCTGGCACGATCCGGGTTCGAATCCCATGCAGGATGAGCCCATCGGGGGAGGTCGCCCTATCGCTTCGCCCCCTGCCAGCCTTTCCGCGTCCTAGCGCTCGACAAGCTCCCGGCGCAGCGCGGAGACCGTGGCGCAGGCGGGGCTGCCATCCCTGGCGGTGCCGCAAATGGTGGTGACGATGATCCCGCCTCCCGCCGCGCGCGCCAGCAGCGCCGGATCGATATCATGGATGTCGACCTTCATCCGGCGGGACCAGGGCGAGGCATGATCGCCCGCCGCCTGACCTACGCGCACATAGACGAAGCGGCGCGAGGGACCTTCGCGGCGAACCTGGTCACCGAAGAATTTGGGACCGGGCCCGACCCGCACGACGAAGTCGAAGGCGAGCGGTTCACCATCGCCGGACCTTTGCGGATCAAGCGGGGCGCCGTCCCTGGATTGGAGGCTGTGCCACACGCCGGGCACTGGCCGGTCGATGATGATCCGCATCGCGATTTCCGCAGTGTCCGCGCGCTTCATCACCGCTCTCCCTGTTCGCGCCAGTTCGGCACCCGAACGCCGCGCAGCCGTCATAATGCGCCATGCGAGCCTGTTCCAGCATGGATGGAGACGGGACAAAGCCGCGCGGCCGAGCCCATCGGGCGAGGCCGCGCGGCGCGATTTTCCCGCATGTGGCGGGCGGGCGCGATCGCTCCCGCCCGTCTTCATTCATGCCGCCTGGGGCAAAGGCCTATCCTCCTCTTCGTCCAATTCCGCGGGGCTATCCCCAGCGGCGATCCGGCGCGCGGCGACGACCTTGGCATGGGCGGCGACCGTTCCGACGCCACCTCTCTGCGTGTAGGCAGAGGGCGGGAACTGCATCCAGCGCGGCACCCAGCGCTCGACCTTGTCCCGGCCTTCCGCGCCGTCGAGATGATCGGCAATGATCCGCTTCAAGGTCGTCGCCTTCTCGCCCGCATTGGCGCTGGCGACCGTTTCCCCGGCCACCTCTGCCGTCATCCGGCCCAGCACCTCGCGGTCGCGCAGCAAGGAAAAGAGCGCTTCGTCGGCCTGCCACCAGTCGGCCATGGCGACCCCGACCTCCTCGCCGACCGCCTCCACCGCTGCCGAGCCTGCCATCAGGGTTTCGCCCATGACGACGGCAAGGACGCGCATCACCTCTTCGTCAGGCAGCGCGATAAGACGCAGGAACAGCCCGGCCACGCCATAGTCATCGCCGTTCCCGCCCGTCACGGTGGGTTCCTCGCTGCCGAAGCCGAGGCAATCCAGAACAACGCGTCGTTCCGTGTCGAAAACCGCCTCGCCCCGGCATGTCTCGATGCTCTCGCGCACCTCGTCGCTGCGCGTCGCCTGCGGTTCAGGACGTACGGTCCATAGAGGCGAGCCGACGATGGCGTGCGCCACCATGAGCCGCAGGGCAAGCGCGGGATGGCCGACCAGTGCGGCGCGCACGGCTGCATGGCGGTGCAGGTCGACATAGTTCTGGAGCGTGGACGTTAGCTCGGGCCGCTGGGCCTTGGGCGGCGCGGCGGCTTCGCCGCGCTCGATCCGGCGCGCCTCGGCGCGCGTGACATAGCCCTCGTGAAACAGGACCTCGCCGGTTCCGCGCACATCGACATAGATGCGCCCGCCCTTGCGCTTTGGGGCCTTTTCATATTCCCACGCATGGAAATGCTCGGCAGGCGGGACCATGACGACATCGGCCCAGCCCTGTGCGATATAGGCTGCGCGCGATGCCTCGATCGCTGCGTTCTGCGCCGTCCAGAAGGCGCCAGGATCGGCGAAATAGCGATCCTCGCCGAACAGGTCGGAGACGGTCGCGCCGCTGAAACCATCGATGTCGAAGAGCGCGAAGCGGGCCGGGATCGACTGGCCGCCAAAAAGCCATGCCTTTAGCTGGTGGCCTGTGGGGACATAGGCGTCAGCGTCCTCGAACAGGGCCAGCCATGATTTTTGCTGGCTCTTGCTCGCCAGTGTCAGGTGCCGGACGGTGACCCGGTCGATCCGGTCGGCGCGATAGAGATCGCGGATGCGCTGCAAAAGGTTGCCAAGCGCAAGGACGCGCCGGATGGAGAGTTCGGGCAGGCCGAAGGTCATGGCGATCTCCTCGACCCCGCGTCCCTCGCGTACCAGCCGGGTGAAGCTCTCCCACTGGCGCACTTCGTCGGCGTCGAGCCGGGCCATGTTCTCGATCATCGAGGCCTCGATGGCGGCGGCATCGTCGCCATCCTCCATGATCGCGCAGGGCAGGAGCAGCGCTTCGGGATCGATATCGCCCGCGTCCCGCCGTTCGTCGGCGACGATACGGCTTGCGTGGAAGCGGCGGCTGCCCGCGATGATGCCGAAGTGGCCTTCGGCATCGGGGGGACGGACCAGAAGCGACTGTATGACGCCGCGCGCGCGGATGGTCGGCAGGATGTCGGAGACGTCCGGCACCTTGCGGCCAAAGCGCATGTTGGTCTTGTCGACATAGAGCCTGTCGAGCGGGATATGGTCGAGTTTCATGGGTCATTTGCCTTTCGTCAAAAGGTGCCGGTCGCGCTGTTTGCGATGCTCAGGACGTGACCGGCACTGAGGGTGGCGGCATGACGCGCCGCCTTGGGTCATCCGCCGTCAGGACGGTGGAAGATCAGGGTCCGCAGCCGTCTCGCCCGAAGCCGGGCCATGGCGGCGGAGCATCGCCTGCGCCCAGAGGATCGAGCCGGACCGGCGCGACCATGTGGCCCAGACGGAAAGCGGATGAGCCGTCTCGAAGGCGAGATCGCGCTCGATGGCCATGCCATAGGGCAGCGGGATGCCAGCGATTTCCGAGAGGCTGAACGTGCCGAGTTCCGGGCAACCGAAGCCAAGATCGGCGAGGCCGAAAAGCGTATCGCCATCCTCGGCGAGCTCGCTTGCCAGCCATGTCGCCGCACCCAGCGGGTTGAACAGCTTGAGGACGGGCAGGAAGTCCGGTTCGGCAAGGCCGCCGCGCAGGGCGATGCCGTGGCGAATGGCGTTCGCGCGCAGTGCCTTGCGCAGGTCATCGGGAAGCAGGATCATGCTGCGATCCTTTCCTCGGCGCGGGCGCTCTCGACCTCACGATGGCGGGACAGCAACCAGTCGGCGGCCTTGGAGGCAGCGCTGGCGGCGCGAAAGATGGCGCGGTTGTCCTCGCGCAGGACATCGAGCCACGCGCCGAGATAATCGGCGTGACGAACGGTCGGGACGATGCCGAGCGCGGCGCACAGGAAGGCCGAGCCCATTTCCGCGACAAGTTCCTCGCGGGCATAGTCCTTGCTGCCGAAGGGATTGGTCATGTCCCGGTTCAGCCGCTTGGGGTGACCGGTCGCGTGACATAATTCGTGAAAAGCCGTCCTGTGCCAGTTCACCGGATCGAAGAAGGCGGCCTGCGGCGGGACGGCGACGAAGTCGGCACCCGGCGCATAGAAGGCCTTGTCCCCGCCCACGCGAAACTCGACGCCCGAGGCAGCGATCACTTGCCGGGCGACCGGCTCGATCTCGCTCTCGTCCAATGGCACCGGATCGCCGCCAAGGTTTGCAGGCAGCCCATCACATTGGGCGACGTTGAAGAGTGTAAAGCGCTTGAGGAAGGGAATGGCGCGGGGCTCGTCGCCATCGCGCGTCGCCCGCTCGGCCTCGCCCTTGGGGGTGAAGCGATCGGCATAGACCACGCTCACGCCGTGCTCGCCCTTGCGGACGCATCCTCCCGCCTCGCGAGCCTGCCGAAAGGTCAGCCAGCCTTGCGAAGGCCAGCTGTTTTCGATGACGGCGCACCACAGGATCAGGATGTTGACGCCAGAGTAAGGCCGGGCCGTCACCGCGTTGCGCGGCAGGCCGGGCGCGGCGTTGACGCCCAGCCCTTCGATCTTTCCCCATGGCTGGACCCAAGGGAAGCGCCCCGCCTCCAGTTCCGAGACGATGCGCGTGGTCACCTCGTCATAGAGGCTCGCACGTTCGCCGTTCCCGTCCTTTCCGCCCTCACGGGCAGCACTGCGGCTTGAAGATTTCGGCATGGCCTGTCCTTTCCGCCACCCTAAAAAAAGGCACAAAGCCTCCCCGCAAAGGCGGGGGTGGGCGGCGAAATGCGACCAAGAGGCCCGGCTCCAGCGGGCAAGGACACCGCAAGGGCGGAACGGATGTGGAGCACCCCGCAGGAGCGCAGCGGGCGGGGTTGTCCTTGGCCGCGACGGGCCTAGCCGGGAGCGCCGCCCACACCCGCCACGCCGGGAGAGGCAAACAGGAAACGCCGCCGCGCGAACCGCGCGGCGACCATCATCCTGCGCAAGCGATCGTCACCGAAGGCCGAGACCCGCAAGGGGCTCGGGGGCGAGGGCAGCGAGCCCTGGAGCGCGGTCGTGGCCCCTGCGCGATGCGCCCCTCGGACCTTGACCACCCAAACCTTCGCTGCGCCGTCATCCCTCCGACCCGGAGATCTAGGACAGAAAGGCAATGCGCCAGCGCAGAACCGGATGCAGACCTGCACGCCCGGCCCATCGAAGCGGAAGATCGACAACACCGGTCAACCATTCCCGTCCGGCCAGGATTGCAGGATTGCGGCAGGTCCCCTTTGGCATAGCAGGGTGCCTGCCGCCACGAGGCGGCGGACCAGCGACTTGCGGTGCTCGCCATCCCCGGGCCAGCTGCCTGGCCCCAGGACTAGCTCGGCGACGTCCCGCAGGTTTGCCCCTGCGGCGCGTGCATCTGCGGCGAGAAGCGACAGATGCTGGCGCCGCAGCCGATTCGCCTGCGCGCCCGCCCCGGTCTGGAAATAGATCCGCCGGAGGGCCGCCAACTGCGAGCCAAGCCGCTCGTCGGCGATGATTTCGAAGCTCAGCAGCACTGGTTCGGCGGGCAACCTCTCCCCGACAAGATCGATCCGCGCCACCTCCCCCAGGCAGTCGAAGGCGATATGCTCGCCGTTTGTCCCCGGGATGCTGCGCGCCCGGCGGGCCGGCGCATCGAAGCGACAGGACGCATTCGCCTCCCCAGATGCGATCCGGGCGCGCAGGACGCACGGATCGAGGGCGGCAGACCAGACCGGCACCACCTGCATAGAATCCTCCCATGGATCTTCGGCAAAAGTGCAGCCCCCATTGGCGCGCCAGGGCAGCTTTGCGCGAGACCAACGGGCGGTCGTCTCGGCCATCTGGTAGATTGTCAGCGGCGACCGCGCGCTCCCAGTCGGCGCGATAGGCGGGGTCGCGCCGCGTCACCTCCCAGGCCAGACCGGCGCGGCCGCGACGCACCATTGCCTCGATACGGCGAGCCAACGAACCGGCTATCATCGCAAAGCGTCGAGCGGCGGAGGCGCCGGCATGACAGGATGGGCCCGGCGCGGGCGCCGAGGCGATGCGGAAGGGATTCGCACATTCGAAGAGCTGTAGCGGAGCTCACCAGACCTATGCATATGCCCCCTTTCCGCAAGGGCAGCCGATCTCGATGCCCCAGGCGATGGCGGTGCCCGGGCCGGGCAACGACATCGCATCCTTTGGTCATCGCGGCCTTCACGCGCGGCGGTCACCCCCCGAAGATCGTGGCGGGGATTTCCAGCGGGCCGACCGGACGAGCAGGGAGAGGCCATCGCGTGCGCGGCGGCGCGGGTCTATGAGCCGCTGCGAGCGCCAGGTGCAGGATCTCGTCGCCCCGGGACCGCGCACAAAGCCCGCAGGCCGGCGGGCGGGGTGGGGCCAGGGCATCAAGCAGCAGCGCCGCAAAGATGCGGGATTGCGAGGCGCCGTACATAGGGGATGAACGCTGCGAATCGCTGATTCCGTGCGCACACCAAACGGATCGGCCACCCGCCGCAAGCGTGCGTCTTCCCCGCGCGACGGGGTGGCAAACCGAAGATTCGCGATCTATCTATCCCTGTGGCCAGAATTGACCATAAACGGCAAGGGATTGGATGCGTTGGGAAAGGTGCTGCGAGCCGCTCGATCGTGATGGAGCGGAGGGAGGTGCAACGCTGGTGCGAACGGCAATCAAGATAATCCTCGCGGCCCCCGCCGCGTCAATCGCGCAGGCGGCGTCCTGCCCTCTCCCCAGATCGGTCCATGAAGGACCAATGCATTGACGGAGGAGGCTGAAGCCCTCGCCGACAGGCTTGCCCCCCGCCATCGCGAATGCCTGTGGCACGTCTTCCAGCTCCGGACATCCAAGGAGATTGCGGGTGAGCTCGGCATCGGCGTCGGCACGGTGGATTCCTATATTTCAGAGGCGGTAGCGATCCTGGGCGCACCCAACCGACGCCGGGCCGCCGAAATGCTGTTCGGCGGCAAGAATATGACGCCCCCCGGGAAATCCGGGGGCGAATTGGCGGGGGTAGCCATCGGCGCGAGCGATCCCCCAGTGCCGGGTCAAGGGTTGCAGGTCGGCGAATGGCAGGTGCTGCTTCCCTTTCGTCACAAGGGAGTAGATCGCAATGCACTCGGACCTATCCACCGCCTCTTCTGGTTCATCCTCCTCGTCCTTGCCGCCGCCGCAAGCTTCGGAATGCTGGCCATCGGCCTCGAGGTCCTCTCCAGGTTCTTCACCGGCGAATAAGGCCGCCCCGCCTGCCGGTGGCCCAGGCGTCGCGGCCCTCGCCAGCGACCTGCACGCCTATGAGAAGCTGCTCCAGGCCCTGTTTGCGAAAGGCGGCGAGCTTTCGACCTCCGCGATCCTCGCGCAGGTCGGCCGCAACCTGTCCCCCGTCGCCGGCCATCAGGTCCTGGCCGCCATCAGCAACGCGCAGTTGCTGACATCGAGCGCGCTCGGACATGTCGCCGAGGCCCACCGCATGCTTGAGATGCTTGGTCGCAAGCTCGGGATCGACGTGCAAGCGTTCGGGGACGTCCTCAAGCCGCCGGCAAGCGCGATCGGCGTAGAGCCATCCGGAGCCGATGGATGAGCGGCGGCGATGATCCCGCACGTCCGCGACATCGATGACCCCGATCGCGGCCTTCCTCCTGCTGGTCACCGTCTTGGCGATCCACGCCAGCTGGCGCGGCGGCGCCCCCGAGCGTCTCGCGGCAGCGGCGATGCTGGTCGCCACGATCGCAACGAGCCTTACGAACATGCAGGGGGCCTTGGCTTTTCGCGATGTGCAGTGGTCGATCGTCTGGATCGATGCGGCGCTCCTCGCCGCCCTGCTCGCGATCGCGTTGAGGGCGAATCGCTTCTGGCCTCTCTGGGTTGCGGCGATCCAGTGCCTGGCGCTCGCTGCCCATGCCGCGCGTGCCTTCGACGCCGACATCCTGCCGCTGGCCTATTGGTGGATCGTCGGCAAGCTGTCCTATCCCATGCTGCTCCTCCTCATCATCGGCACGGAGCGGCATCATCGACGCCGTCGTCGTGGCCACCGCGATCCGCCGTGGAGCCTTGCCAGCCAATGACGAGCGCCCTCACCTCGGCACGAGACAGTGCCGAGACCATGAAGCGGCCCAGCCGCCTTCAAGCGGGTGACATCGCAGGCCGCCGAGCCGCTCTGGCCCGGAACATGACCGCTCGGGATCACGCCAGGGTGATACATCGGAGAGATGGGCGATTGCCCATGGTCCGGGAGGGACAGGATAGGGAGCAGGCCAGATGACAGGCATGACGGATGAGGAGCTGCGCGCCCAGGCATGCCGGATTCTCGCCAGCATGCGTGAGGCGACGAGTAATTGCCTCGGCAGTGACTTCGCATCCACCCCGCGCCTCGACATGCTCGCCCAGCTCTACCTCGCCGAGTGCGAGCGTCGCACGCTGCACGCCTGGAGCTTGTGCCTGGCCTCGCAGGTGCCTGCGTCGACCGCGCATCGCAAGATCGGCGAACTGGAGCGGGATGGCCTCGTCTTCTGCCGCCGCGGCGCGAGCCCGGAAAGCGGAGCCGAGCGAAGCCGGCGACGGCGCGATCACCGCTATGTACGCGTCAGTCTGACGCGGGAAGGCAGGGCGAAGATTGTCCGGCTACTTGACCGACTCGTCAGCATCTGGGGCGGTGCTTGCCCGGGCGACGGGATCGACAGGTCGGCATAGAGCGCAGTCCCTGCCGCGCGCCTGCATGCCTCCGGCGAGGCGTCAGCGTCGACATGCCCCGATACAAGGCCAGCGCCAGCAGGAACGGCACGCGCGATCCCGCGGGCGGGTAGCCGGCGCGGCAAGCCGATACCCGCAAGCGGAGGCGAAACCGGCAGGGGCCCAGCGGACCGGAGCGCGGGGCGCAGAGGTCCCCATGCGCACAATGGAGGTAGGATGGCGCCCGAGCCCATCACGGCAGACTATATATATCGTCGCATCCGGCATGAAATTGTCGGGGGCGCATTCGCGCCCGGCGCGATGCTCAAGCTCACCCGTCTCACCGATCAGTTCGGCGCGAGCGCTACACCCGTCCGAGATGCCCTGCACCGACTGGTGGGCGAGCGTCTTGTCGTTCTGCTTCCGGGCGGGGGCTTTCGCGTCCGGCCGCTCGATGCCGACCGGCTCGCCGGGCTCTATCGCTGGCATGGCCATTTGATCCAGATCACTCTCGAGCGTCCTTTGCCAGAGAGCGCAAGGAAAGGACTCGGCGCGCTCAAGCATGAGGCCCTGGAGCCGGGACAAGTGGCGGCGGCGTCCGAAAGGCTATTCGGCATCCTGGCATCCGTCCCGCAAAATGAGGAGCTGGAGCAGGCAGTGGCAGCAGCCTCACACGCATTGGCACGTGCGCGGGCCCTGGAGCATCGCCTGCTCCCCGATGTCGTCGGCGAATTCTCGCAGCTCCTCGCCACGATCGACAGGGCGCCGATCGGCGCGGCGCGCCGAGCCATGGTCCGCTATCACCAAGAGCGCGCACAGTCGAGTTTCGCGATCCACATGATAATGCAGCCATGAATAGCCACCAATTGATATATTCATCCAGAATGATGAAGCATTCTCAATACTAATGATAATAGTCCCGCCCGCCCAGCCCCGAGGACTCTCATTCCGGCATAATATAAGTTCGCACGCGGAAACTGCCGATCCTATTCTTCTCGTGCCGCAATCCAGCGGCTACAAGGAGTAGACGAAATGGAACGCAACAGCGAAGACCGCCGTGACGACGTCGTCGAACTCGGCGCGGTGAGCGTCGAAACCAAGGGCATCTCCGGTGGAACGGTCGATGCGCCTGCCGGCCAGGGCCTTGCCGGTATCCTCGACGACTGATCTACCCTGGCGCATTCCCGGCCGGGGATGCGCCAGGCTCCGTAACCCGCAAAGCGCGAGGCAGGCTTTGCCTGCGACGCCCGCATGCAGGGAGCCAGAATGCATCATGGCCCGCGCGGACATAAATTGGTGCGATGTCGGAGGGCGGATCGTCGTCATCGATGTTGCGCGCGACATCTACCTCCAATTGCCTCAGCATCTGGTCGAGGCCTTCCACGCCTTGCGACATAGCGGCGCCCGTGCCGATGGCCCCGCCCATCAGTTCGAGGCGCTCGCCCGGATCGGCCTTTGCGACGCGGATTTCGGCCGCCCTGCGGAGCCGAGCCATATCACGGTACCTGCGCAGGATGCGCCGCCGCCGGCCACAGCCGACATACAGCGCCGACCCCTTGTGACAGGTGCGACAGGGGCGGCGATCGTGCGGATCATCACCATGCGCCTTGCGGTGCGCCTCATTCCCCTGCGCCTCCTCATCCGGTGGGCCCGCCGCCTCCAGTCCCGCCCGTCGGTGCCCATGACGCCAGGCCAGGCAGCAGCCAGAACCGCGCTGTTCGTGCGGGCGCGGCAGCTATTTCCGGCGCGCGACACCTGCCTCCCCGATTCGATGGCGCTACTGCTTTTCCTGCGGTCGCGAAACATGGCCTGCCGCCTCGTGCTCGGCGTGCGCCTCGACCCGTTCGAGGCGCATTGCTGGGTCCAGGACCATGACATGATCCTGGGTGACACGCATGAGCGGGTCGCCTGCTTCACGCCGATCCTGCAGCTATGATGCTTGGCGCCTATCTCGGCGTGGTGACGCTGGAGCGCGACCGGCCGGCCCCGGCCCGAACCGCGGTCGATGCGGTTGCAGAGCGCCTAGGCCTGGCGCCCTGTGCCGTCTCGAGCGCTCATGCCTTGTTCGCGGCAGGTCCGACCCAGAGCATCGGCGGCGTTCCTGCAGACATTCACATAGTGGGGCCGGCCTTTTCGCGCGTACCGGGCGGATCCCCGTTCATAGGGGTCATCGATTCCAACGCCGCACCCGCTGCCTTTCTCGAAGCGATCGAAGCGCGGTGGGGCGCTTTCGTGGCCTGGACCGGCATCGAGGGAGCGGATGCGGTATGTATCTATCGCGATCCGTCCGCGCGCTGCCCCTGCTACTACAGGCGCTGGGGCAGCGAACTGGTGATCGCGTCCCACTTGCCGTTCATCGAGGCACTCACCGGTCGCGCCGATGCGATCGACTGGCCTGTCGTCGAAGACGAACTGCTCTATCCAGACCTGGTGGGACGGGAGAGCGCCCTTGTCGGCATCAAGGAGGTTCTGCCAGGCGAGATCCTGCATATCGGGCCCGAGGGCGTCTATCATCATGCGCTATGGAGCCCGGCCAAGTTCATCGACGCCGCAGCCCTCCCGTCTTTCGCACAGGCCCAGGACGAGGTCGCGCGGGCGGTGGACAGCGCCTGCCACCACTGGTCGCGGCAGTTCGGTCCGGTGGCGCTGACCTTGAGCGGTGGGCTTGATTCCTCGGTGCTCGCCGCGGCGCTCCCCGGCCTGCGCCATGCGATTACCCTGGTAAGCGGCACAGGGAGCGGCGATGAACGCGCATTTGCCAGCGAGGTATGCCGGCATCTCGACCTGCAGTCGCATCAACTGGACCTCTCCCCAGCCGACGTCGCCCTGTCCGCGTCGAGCGCAGCGCAGCGCCCAAGGCCCTCCACGCGCGCCTTCACGCAAAGCCTCGTCAAGCATGGCAGCGCTGTCGCCCATGAGGTCGGCGCAAGGGCGATCGCCTATGGCAGCGGCGGTGACAATGTCTTCTGCTTCCTGCGCTCGGCAACGCCGGCAAGCGACAGGATGGCCGCCCACGGGCTGGGGGCGGAATATTGGCGCACGGTGAAGGAGGTCGCCGCGGTAACCGAATGCTCGCCCTTCCTTATCGCGCGGCGATCGCTGCAGAAGCATGTGCGCCGCCGCCGGGCCTGGACGTGGCCACGGGACGAGCGCCTGCTCGCTCCCGCTCTGCTCGACGCACGCATAGAGCATCCGCCGCATCCCTGGATCAACGAGTTCGCAGATCTTCCCGTCGGAAAACGCGAGCATGTCGCGGCGATCATGCGCGGCCTTGCCCTTGTCGACTATCTCGATGGTGCGGACGGCCTGCCGGTTATCTATCCGCTCCTGTCGCAGCCGGTGATGGAGGCCTGCCTGCGGCAGCCGACATGGCTCTCGTACGAGGATGGCATGAACCGGGCGATCGCGCGTCGCGCCTATGCCCCCAAGCTCCCGGCCAAAATCGTCCAGCGTGCCTCGAAGGGCGGTTTCACCAGCCTCGTGCGAAGCCTTTATCTCGGCAATCTCGCCTCTATCCGCGCGATGCTGCTCGAGGGCGAACTATGCGCGCGTGAAATCCTCGACCGGCGGGCACTGGAGGCCAGCCTTGCGACGACGCCGGACGCGGGAGATCATCTCTATGTGCGGATCATGCGGTTCGTGGATGTCGAAGCTTGGCTCGCTGCCCGTCGCGGCTGACCCTGCTCAGGCTCATGGCGCTGCACCCTCGCCCGGCTTGAACCAGCGCTGGAACCAGGCGAGGTTTCGCTCATAGACGGCGAGCCGATGGGCTGGCTGCAGCTTGACATGGCCCTCGCCCGAAAAGACGTACATCTCGGTCGGCCAGCCGGCATTCTTGACTGCCGCGTAGGTCGGCAATGCGAAGCGGAACTCCTCCTCGCCCGCCTGGATCAGCAAGGGAACCGGCGGCAGCGCCCCAAGATTGGGCGCCAGCGATCCCTGCTTCCAGAAGTCGGGACGATCCTCGTTGAACCTTGGATAGCCCGACTTCGCATACCAGTCCTCGAACCCAGGACCGAGACTGGCCATCATCGCCGGGTCCTCGCAGCAGGTGCTGAGCGCGACGGCCTTGAACAGCCGCGAATGGATGAGCGCGAAGGTCGCTGTGGAGGCTCCGTCGCTTTGCCCGGTGATGCCGATGCGGGCGGGATCGGCGACGCCCCGCGCGATCAGGCGCTTGACGACGATTTCGAGGGAGGACTGGACACTGCGCCGATCCAGCCAGTCCTTCTGGTTGGCTTGGAGGAAGGCGAAAAGATCGAGCGGCTTTCCCTGGAGGGCGTACCAGGGCGGCCGATTGAAGCTGAGGACGGCAAAGCCATTGGCCGCGAACAGCTGGATCGGGAATTCGTCAGCGGTCCCGCCGCGCAGGAAGCCGCGCGATTCATATTGGACAACGATGAGCGGCACAGGGTGGCCGGGGCGATAAGTGGAAGGAAGGACGAGGTCGGCGAAGGTCTCGATGCCGAATGCATTGCGCCAGACAAGGCGCTCGGGGGCACGAAGCCGGAACGCGGCAAATTCCGGATTGGGATCGTAGATCGTGCGGACCTTGGCCGTGTCCACATCGACGCCGATCACATGGCGGGGCGCAGTTCCTCCCTCCGCTGTGCAGACCAGCTCCTCGGGCCCGAGCTGGCAGCCCAGCCAGGGGTCAGTCGTCCTGTGCAGGAGCCGCGGCGCGCCCTTGCCGAGGTCCCAGCGCATCAGGGCCAGTTCGCTGCGCGCCACGCCCTGTCGCTTGAGGAACAGGATCGTGCGATCATCGCGCTTCCACAGGCCGATCACGTCGCTGCAGGCCTGCTGCGGGCAAGGCAGTTTGCGGCCGTTCACCGAGACATGGAGACTATTGGGCTTGAACAAGGCATCGGGATTGGCCGGTGCCAGCCAGGCACGATCCGCGCCGCTGCCCAGCGGCAGGGCCTGGATCGCCCCAGTCGGCCAGCCCGGCGTGCCCGGCGTGCCCGCCGGCTCCAGGACGAGGCGCTGCGCATCGCTTGCCCGGCGCACCGTTCGATCCGCCAGCGTGATGACGTCGGCCCGGCTCGGGATTGGGGATGGCGGGTGCGGCCGGCCCCCGGCCAGGGGCCAGAAACGCAGGTCGTAGCGCCATCCGCCTGGCGCCTCGCTGTCGATCCGCCGCTCCGCGTCGATCAGGCCGGCGCGACTGGAATAGACGATCGCCTCGCCGCCGGGCAGCCACTGGAAATCGTCGATCGACACATTCGAATGCGTCAGTTGCGTCTCTTCCGTCCCATCGGCACGAACGAGATACAGCTGCATGATACCGCCCACCGCCTTGGTGAACGCCAGAAGCTTGCCATCGGGCGCCCAGCGCAGGACCGAGGGCACCGGCGCGCCTGCCACAAGGCCGGAAAAGCCATATTTGTCGAAGGAGAGCCGGATGACCTCGCCGCCATCGGCGACGATCCGCGGCGGCGCGGCGCTCCCGGTCTCCTTCACCAGGATGCCGGTGCAGTATCGGTTGGACGAAGGGTCGCCGCGACGAAGCTGCAATGCCACATGCCGGCCGTCAGGCGACAGCGCCGCCGGGGGGCCCGGATAGCTATCGAACTGCATGCCCCCGAAATCGCGGAGGCGAACAAGGTCGAGCGCGTTGATCTCGCGCCGGGCCTCCGCCGGCGCCGCGGCGGGCGGCAGCAGGTCGCAGGACGGCTGGCTTGCCCGGGATGCGACCGGCACCAGCGCCATGCCAAGGGCAAGGCCGCCAAGGGCGATATGTCGCTTCCCTGCGCGTGCGCGACAACCGGCGCGATGGACCCGCGATCGCGCTGCCATTCGCCTGGATCCAGCTGCGGGAAGATCAGGACCGGTCATCGCTCACCACTCCTTGGTCAGCGAGACGCTGATGAAGCGGCCGATCGCCGACTGGTTGGTGGAATCGTAGCTGACATAATAGTTCGCCACCGCGCGCGCATAGGCAGGCTTGTCATTGAGAAGGTTGCGGACGGCCAGCGCGAAGCCGACGCCCGGGACCTGTCCTTCCTGCGATGGGCGGTAGACAAGCGCGAGATCGAAGGTCGTCTGCGATCCCACTCGCACAGCGGGGCTATTGCGGGTGTCGTCCACCCCGCCGGTATAGTTGGCAAAGGCGGATGCGCTCAGGGGGCCGCGCGTCCATGTCGCTCCGGCCCGGCCCCGCCAGTGCGGCGGGTTGAAGATCGTCCCGGCAAGGTCGGTATAAGGCAGCGACGGGTCGAGCCTCTGGCGTGACTGCAGCCAGGACGCCGAGCCTGTCAGAGACAGTTTGTCGCCGCTATCGAGCTCAGCATCATAACGGGCCATGAGGTCGACGCCGCGGATCTTCTGCCGCGCGACATTGAAGAATGTATTGTAGACGGCGGCGACGACTGCATCCGGGTCGTAGGCCTGCCCCGAATAGTTGAAGAGCGGGACGGGCGAGGCGGCGATCAGCGCCGCTTGCTGCTCGGCATCAGGATAGGGATCGACAAAATCGTCGAGGGTCAGCCGGCCGAGCGCGTTGTATAAGTCGGTGCCCTGGAACGGTTGCGCCACCCGGTCGCGATAGGCGATCTCGAAATAGCTGGCCTCCAGCCGCAGCCCGGAAACGGCGCGGGGATGGGCGGCGAGGGTCGCCGACCAGGAGGTCGCGCGCTCGGGCTTGAGCGCCCGGTTGCCGCCATTGGTGAACAGCGCGGTCGCGCCCGCCGGGTAGCCCGAACCACCCAGGGTCGTCGCATCATATAGAAAGGCATATTGGGGCTGGTACTGCTGGTAAAGCGTTGCCGCCTTGAAGGATTTGCCCCAGGATGCCTTGAGATCGAGGTCCGGGCTCGGCGCATAGATCAAGCCCAGCTTGGGTGTCAGCACGTCGTCGATACCGGGATATTTCTCGTAGCGCAGCGCGCCGGTGAGCGACAGGCGATGGATGGCGGCGACCGCCTGTGCTGGCGAGACCAGCGGGACGTAGATTTCGCCGAAGCCATAATAGCTGTCCTGATGGACGTCGATCGGCTCGGGCAGGCTGGTGGAGCGGTTGAGATAGCCATTGTCGCGATAGCCGGCGCCGCCGGCGAACCTGACCGTGCCGGCAGGCAGGTCGAAGAGGTCACCCTGCGATGTCGCTTCGAGGGATCTGACCATATTGCAGTAGCAATAGGGATAGGCGCTGACCGCGCCGGCCGCAGTGGTGGTGAACTGCCTGGTGTCGGTCCGGTCCTCGCCATAGACGCCACTGATGGCAAAGGTGAGCGAGGGCGACGCCTCGAACGACAGCGACGGCGCGATCGCGAAGGACTTGTTGGTCGGCTCGGTCGTGTAGCGCGACCCGCCCGGCACCTGCAGGACGGTGGGAGCGCGCCGCCAATTATAGAGGCCGTCGATACTGAAGGTCAGGTCGGGAGAGAGCGCATGGTGTAGGCTCAGCACCGCACTGTGCCGCTTCACGGCAGGCAGCAAGGTCGTATTGCCCGGCATATATTGGGTATAGCTGCGCTGCCGGGCGGTGATCGCGGTGTCGCGCTCGAAATCATAGGTCGCCATGAGGCCGCCGCCGTTCCAGGTCGTTCCCGCCACAAGGCTGTATTGCTGCTGCGTATTGCCGCCGTCGGTCGCGGAACCGAGCCGCGCGGTAGCGGAAGCGCCGTCATAGTCCTTGCGCAGGATGATATTGGCGACGCCGCCGACCGCATCCGAGCCATAGAGCGCCGAGGCACCGTCAGCGACGATCTCGATGCGCTCGACCGCGGCAAGCGGGATGGCATTGACGTCGATGGCCTGAGTGAAGGAGCCATAGGCGAGGCGATGGCCGTTGAGCAGCGTCAATGTCGCATCTGGCCCGAGGCCGCGCAGATTGATGCTCGAGCCCGAATTCTGGTTGTTGTTACTGCCCGGCGCACCAGGCGCAACGCCCGGGTTCTGGCCACCAGCGAAGCTCTGCGGCAGCGTGCGCACTGCCTCGCCAAGGTCGGTCTGCCCTGACTGGGCGATCTCGCGACTGCTCAGGACGGTGACCGGTGAGGCCGGCGGTGCCCCGCGAATGCGCGACCCTGTCACCAGGATCGCGGCATCCTCGCTATGGGCTGCCGCCGGGGCTAGCGGCGCCTGCGATCGCCCCACGATAAGCACCGTCCCGTCGCGCTCGACCGTAGACAGGCCGCTGCCAGCCAGCAGCGTGTCGAGTGCTTCCTTGAACGTATAGCCGCCGTCGAGCGCAGCGGCGGACTTGCCGGCGACGGCCTCGGGGGTGAAGATGATCTCGCGCCGGGCGGCGCTGCCGAGCGCTCGCAGCGCATCGCCGAGCCCCTGGGCAGGCAGGTGCAACTCCTGGCGTGGTTCCTGCGCCCCTGCCGGAACGGCCAGCGCCCACAGGCTCGCCGCCAGGAAAAATGCACTCGATCTCTTGTTGCTCATGGTTACCCCCTTGTCCCGTTGCAGGCTGTCCAGGGGTATCCATGCCGGTCAGGCGAAATTTATGAGGGCGGGCACGAATTTTTTTCGTGCGCAGCGCAGCGTCGGCCAAGCGCGATGCCTGACGGGCTCTGGACGAGGGAGAGATCGAGCAGTTCTGCAAGGTTTGCGGCAAGGCGCGCGGGTTCGCGGACGCGGAAGATGCCCGAGACGCGCAGGTCGCCGAGCCCGGGCTCGGCCAGGAGCAAGGGCCTGTCGGCATAGCGGTTCGCCTCCGCCAGCAGATCGCGCAGCGGCACGTTCCTGAAATCGCGCAGGTCACTCGGCCAGTCGGCCTGGACCACCGTGATTGCCTGAAGCGCCACCCCCTTCCCCCCACCGATCGCGATGCCATGGCCGGCGGTGAGGCGCGTCACCTCGCCGCTTTCGCGGGACGATCCTGCGGCCGTGCCCGAGGCGGGCTGGCGGACATCGACCAGGCCTTCGATGAGCGCGACGGATGCACCATGGCCGCGAAGCGTCACATCGAAGATGGTGCCGCGCGCGAGGACAGACCCCCCGCCGGCCGCGACGACGAAGGGCCGCGGCTCATGCGCGACGACAAAGCGCGCGCGCCCACGCAGCAGCGCCAGGTCGCGCCGCTCGGCCGAGAGCATGACGCGCACGCGGCTGTCGGCATCGAGGATCAGGCGGGAACCATCAGCGAGTCGGAATGCCCGCACTTCCCCGGGCGACGTGGTTAGGCTCGCCTCGGCGACCTGTGCCCTGCCCGTTTCGGCCGCCTGGATGAGCGGATGGCCGGGGCCAATCGCGCGCATCGCGAGCACGGTCAGGCCGAGCAGCATGGGAATGGACACGAGAAGGAGCAGCAGCATGAGGACCGGGCTGCCCATCATCCGGGCGAGCACCATGGGCTTTCCTGCGGGACGACGTGCATCCGAGACCTTGACGGCGGGCTTGAGCCCTTTCCCGAGGCTGAACACCTCGCTGATATGGCTATAGGCCTGGCGATGCGCCGGATCTGCGGCAAGCCAGGTCTCGAATTCCGCGCGCTGCGTCTCGGCTTCGGGACCGCGCATGAGGGCGAACCACATGGCAGCGTCCTCGCGCAGCTCGGGCGTTCGCGATCCATCCATCTGTGTCATTCGGTTTCAAGAGCCGTGGAGATTTGTGCCAGTGCCCGCCCGACATGATATTGGACGGTGGGAATGGAGATGCCGAGCCGCTCGGCGATCTCGCGATAGGTCAGTTCATCAAGGCGGTGAAGCAGGAATGCCTCGCGGGTCCGGTCGGGAAGGCCCTGCACGGCATCTTCGTAGCGCGCCATGAGGTCGGCATGTGCGAGGGCCTCCTCCTGGGCAGGCGGCACTGCGATGTCGGCTTCCTCGCCGATGGCGACATGGGCCGCGGCCATGCGGCGCGAGCGGCGGCGGCTCCGTTCGAACAGGAGATTGCGTGCGATGCGCTGGAGATAGGGCGCCGGGTTGGCCAGGCCCTCGCGCGCCATGAAGTCGGCGAGCCGCGCGAAGGCTTCCTGCACGAGATCGGGCGCTTCGTCCGCCTCGCCGATGCGACGACGAAAGTAGCGGGCGAGGCGCGGCGCCTCCGCCCGGTAAAGCCCCTCGATCCTGTTGGCCTTGCCGCCAATCTCGTGCGCGTCTTCACCGGGGTCTTGGTCGGCGGGTTTCGCAGCGATGCGGCGTTCGCCGGCAAGCGCCCGGGCATGTCGCATTGGCATGGAAACGCACGACCTCGTCGGGCCAGCAGTCGTCGCGCCCCGGGGCGGTCCGGGGTTGGCGAGAGCTAGCGACGCGCGAGGTTTTTAGAAAAACCCCTGCCACCCGACCGCAGGGACGGATGTAGTGATGCCTGGCAGAACAGGAGGGAGGCGGGTGCCGGCGATCAACGCCTCCGCAGCCCATGATAGCCAAAGGTGCGAAGGGTGCAAGACGCCCGCTCAAGCCTGGTCGGTAACGGCTCTGCGCAATTCGGCGATGCGCGACTGGCACAAGGCATGGACGCGCTGCCCAAGGATCTCGGCATGGCCGGCGAGCCATTCCAGGTCCTCGCGGCTGATCCTGTAATGGCGCGAATAGCGGCCCTTGCGATAGGCGTCCTTCAATTTCTGGTAGAGCGCGCGCTCCCGCCGCGTACCGCGCGGCCAGACGTCGAAGAGGCTGCGATCGATATCCTCGGCAAGGTCCCGCAGGAACAGAATGTTATGATCGTAAGGGGTGTAGAAGGTGAAAGTCAGCAATAGGCCCTGGTAGAGATTCTCGACCGTCTGATGGAGATCGAAGGCCGCTTTGCTGTAATGTCCGCGAGCAAATGCGTCTTTGTAGCCATCAAAGAATTCGGCAGCGTCGGCCATATACTCGGTAAAATATTCTTCGGCCGCCACCAGGGCCATGTCCGGCGTCTTGGGAATCGGCGTCTTCAGCGGCCGATCATCGGATTCGTAGAGAAGGATGCCGTCGTTGAGGATATTCATGAAAAACAGTCGGCCATGCGCCAGCCCGTCGTTCACCTCCTGTAGCGAGTGGACGATAAAATTGGCGGGCGTACCGAGCGTCTTCTCGAAATTATAGGCGGTGACGATCCGCTGGTCGGTCTCGTCCCAATAGGCTGCACGGTCCGTCAGGTCCTTCTGGTTGACGATCACCAGGAGGTCATAGTCAGACTTGTACCGGTTGGCATCGAGCGGGGCATCCACCCAGTCACCGCGGGCATAGGATCCGAACAATATGATCTTGAGGATCCGGCCGGACTTGCGCCGCCCCGTCGCCGCGACGGTAGCGTCGCGAAGCCCCTGGAACAGCATTTCCACGACAAGGTCCAACTCGCGCTGCTTGTGTAGCGGCAGATGATCGAGATCATTCCGCATGGCTCAGGCTTGGCGCGCTCTGCCAAGGGAGGGGACGGCGATGCGCAAAGCGTGCGAACTCCAAATGCGTGGGCGGGACGGGTTGCTATGCAGGTCAGGCGAGCAAGCAGCACAAATATAGAACGGGAACGCGTTGAAGCACAAGGTTGGAGGCGGCCGTTCCAAAAGCGGGTCAAGATCCCTCCCTTGTCGACAGCGACCAGCCGATTAGGGTGCCAAGGCACCGCGACGAGGCCGTCCTAGGGGCGTCACATAAAACGGGCAAAGATATACGTTCTCATGACTGCCATCCGAGACGCTGGCCGAGTTTACTCCTTCGCTGGCCGCGAGACCAGCGGTCGCATTGACCTTGGCGGGTGTGCCGCGGGCGCCTGATCGACGACGATTGATCATGCTCTCATCCGCGGGTTGATTGCCGCACTACCCGTATCCGTCGCTGGGCCTATCCTCCGTCTAAGTTCGGGCGTCGGACGAACCTGCCCCACCGTACACCGTGGATTGCCCATCACAGTCGGGTGCCCGCGGCACGCCGGCCAAGGCTA
>Ga0213869_10000491_pt1 | contig 32523 bp, 39 predicted proteins | sample PICome_10_FD_160083 | JGI IMG/M metagenome (GOLD analysis project Ga0213869, IMG submission 160083) | Coastal seawater microbial communities near Pivers Island, North Carolina, United States - PICO132 | ecosystem: Environmental > Aquatic > Marine > Coastal | place: USA: North Carolina...
TAGATAAATGCTTATAAAACGCTTGTTGTTAAATGCTTTTTAAGTTAGTGGGTATCCCCAAGATTAAGGAGGGGTACCAAAGCGGTCAAATGGGGCGGGCTGTAAACCCGTTGACTTCGGTCTTCGAAAGTTCGAATCTTTCCCCCTCCACCAAACTTAGAGCTTTAATGATAAAGGGCGTGTTAAGTTTGGATATTGCGGGTGTAGTTCAATGGTAGAACGCTAGCCTTCCAAGCTGGATGTAAGGGTTCGATTCCCTTTACCCGCTCCAAAATTAAAATTAAAATAAAGTGAGGAAAAAATAAAATGTCAAAAGAGAAGTTTCAACGAAACAAACCGCATTGTAACATAGGTACAATCGGACACGTAGACCACGGTAAAACAACATTAACTGCAGCGATAACTAAAGTATTATCTGAAGCCGGAGGTTCAAGCTCAGCAAACTTTGTTGCTTACGATCAAATTGATAAAGCGCCAGAGGAAAAAGAAAGAGGAATTACAATTTCAACTGCACACGTTGAATATGAAACTGAAAAAAGACATTATGCTCACGTAGATTGTCCTGGTCACGCTGATTATGTAAAGAACATGATTACAGGTGCAGCACAAATGGACGGAGCAATTTTAGTTGTTAACGCTGCTGATGGTCCAATGCCTCAAACAAGAGAGCACATTCTATTAGCTAGACAAGTTGGTGTTCCTGCTATCGTAGTTTTCTTAAACAAAATTGATACAGTTAAGGACAAAGAACTTGTTGATTTGGTTGAAGAAGAAATTAGAGAGCTATTAACTTCTTATAAATTTCCGGGAGATAAAATTCCAATTATAAAAGGTTCAGCTTTAAATGCAGTTGAAGGAAAAGATGAAGCTACAGGAAAAAACGCAATCATGGAATTGATGAAAGCTGTTGATGAAACTATTCCTCAGCCAGATAGACCAAAAGACAAACCTTTCTTAATGCCAGTTGAAGATGTATTTTCTATTTCTGGTCGAGGTACAGTTGTGACTGGAAGAGTAGAGTCAGGCGTTATCAAAGTAGGTGAAGAAATTGAAATCGTTGGTATTAGAGATACGAAAAAATCTGTTTGTACTGGAGTAGAAATGTTTAGAAAACTTTTAGATAGCGGTGAAGCAGGCGATAACATTGGAGCTCTTTTAAGAGGTGTTGAAAGAGAAGATGTTGAGAGGGGACAGGTTTTATGTAAACCAGGTTCAATAACTCCTCACACAGAATTTGAATGTCAGGCTTACATTTTGAAAAAAGAAGAGGGCGGCAGACACACTCCTTTCTTTACAAAATATAGACCTCAATTTTATTTTAGAACTACTGATGTAACTGGAGAAGTAACTTTACCATCAGGAACTGAAATGGTTATGCCAGGTGATGATGGAAAATTTACTGTTAAATTAATCACACCTATTGCGATGAATGACAATTTAAATTTCGCAATCAGAGAAGGTGGAAAAACAGTTGGAGCAGGAGTAGTAACTAAAATAATTAAGTAACGCTTAGGAGCGTAGTTCAATTGGTAGAGCGCCGGTCTCCAAAACCGGAGGTTGTGGGTTCGAGTCCCTCCGCTCCTGCCAAACTTAGAGAATGTTATGAAAAATCCTTTAAAATTTATTCAGGAAGTTAAACAAGAAACATTCAGAATAACATGGCCCACGAAAAAAGACACAATGATGGGAGCTGTTATGGTGTTTGCGTTAGCTTCTATTGCAGCAATTTTCTTTTTGATCCTAGATCAAATCCTGAGATTTCTTTTAAACCTAGTATTAACTATTAATTTCTAATAATGAATTGGTATATCGTACAAGCTTACTCCGGTTTTGAAAAAAAAGTAGTTGAATCTATAAGAGAAGAGCTCAAAAAACATAAACTTGAAGATAATATAGGTGAAATTTTAGTTCCTACACATCAAATAACTCTAGTAAAAAAAGGTAAAAGGACTAAAAAAGAAAGCAAATATTTTCCTGGCTATGTTTTACTCAAAGTAGAATTAACAAAACAAATTTATCATTTAATTAAAAACCTAACAAAAGTGAGCGGTTTTTTAGGTTCTGGAGACAAACCAACACCTATATCTGACAACGAAATACAAAGAATACTTGGTCAAGTTTCCGAGAGCGCTGACAATCAAAAAACTGGCATTACTTTTGAAATTGGTGAAAAAGTTAAAGTTTGTGATGGTCCATTTGCTTCATTTAATGGTTTAATCGAGGAAATAGATGAAGAAAAATCTAGACTTAAAGTGTCAGTTTCTATATTTGGTAGGGCTACTCCTGTAGATTTAGAATTTAACCAGGTGGAGAAAAATTAAATGGCAAAAGAAATTGCAGGTTACGTGAAATTACAAATAAAAGGAGGGCAAGCAAATCCGGCTCCTCCTGTAGGCCCAGCTTTGGGTCAAAGGGGAATTAATATAATGGAATTTTGCAAAGCTTTTAATGAAAAAACAAAAGCTTTTATGGGAAAACCTGTTCCCGTAGTAATAACAGTCTATAAAGATAAAAAATTTGATTTTATAATTAAATCTCCGCCAGCATCTCATTTTATAAGAGAAGCCGCTAAACTAAAAAGTGGATCAAAAGAACCTGGTAGAGTTATTGCAGGTTCTATAACCATGAAACAAGCAGAAGCAATCGCTAAGGAAAAAATGAAGGATTTAAATGCTTTTGATATTAAAGAAGCAACAAAAATTATTTGTGGTTCAGCTAGATCTATGGGAATAGAGGTAAAAGAGTAATTATGAAAAAAAAATCAAAAAGATATAAAGAAATTTTAAAAACAGCTATTAAAAATCAAAAAATTAATAGTAAAGAGATTATAGAATTAGTTAAAAAAAATTGTACCACAAAATTTGATGAGTCAATTGATGTGTCATTAAAGATTAATTTAAAACAATCTAAAGGCGGAGATTTAAGTTTAAGAACTGTTGTTAATTTACCAAATGGTTCAGGTAAAAAAAACAAGATTGCAGTTTTATGTGAACCAGATAAAATAGATGAAGCAAAAAATGCAGGAGCCGATATTGTTGGATCTGATGATTTATTAGAAAATATTGCTGCAGGAAAATTTAATTTTACAAAACTTATTTGCACACCAGCTATGATGGGAAAAATTGGTAAACATGGAAAAGTTTTAGGCCCAAAAGGTTTAATGCCAAATCCTAAACTAGGAACAGTCGCAACAGATATTACTAAAGCAGTTAATGATATTAAAACTGGATTAGTAGAAATAAGAAATGACAAGGACGGTAATTTATCATCTACAATAGGAAGAAAAAGTTTTTCTACTGAAAAATTAGTTGAAAATTTTAATTACTTTATCGAAAGCATTAAAAAAGAAAAGCCCGATACTATTAAAGGCGAGTTTATAAAAAATACTTTTATAACTTCAACAATGGGAATTTCTTACAAAGTAGGAGCTAAGTAATTTTATGATGTCAAAAGAAGCAAAAAAAAATTACGTTGAAGAAATGAAAAAAAATTTTACGGACAACGAGTCTGTAATGATTGCACAATATCAAGGTCTCAATGTTAATGAACTTGATGCACTTAGAAAAGAATTAAGAGATAAAGGAATTTTATTTAAAATAACAAAAAATAAAATTACTAAAATTGCCCTCAAAGAAACATCAAAAAAGGACTTAGAAAAATACTTTATTGGACCTACAGCTGCTGCTATATCCTCTGACCCTATATCTACTGCAAAAATTTTAACTAAATTTTCAAAATCTAATAACAAATTAAAAATTGTCGCTGGATTTATGGATGGCAAGGTTTTAGATGAAAAAGAGGTGTCTGTAATTGCCACACTTCCTTCTTTAGAGGAAGCTAGAGCCAAAATAGTGGGAATTTTAGCCACTCCAGCTCAAAAATTAGTAAGTATTTTACTTGCACCAGGCTCAAAAATTGCTAATTTAACGCGCGCAAAGAGTTTAAAAAATTAATTCACAGGAAAAAAAAATGGCAGATTTAAATAAAATTATAGATGAACTTTCTACTTTAACAGTTGTTGAAGCAGCGGAACTATCTAAACAATTAGAAGAAAAATGGGGAGTAACAGCAGCAGCACCCGTAGCTGCAGCACCGGCAGGTGGAGCAGCTGCTCCAGCTGGAGAAGAAAAGTCAGAATTTTCAGTTTTCTTAGCTTCGGCAGGTGATAAAAAAATTAATGTTATTAAAGAAGTAAGAGCAATAACTGGTTTAGGTTTAAAAGAAGCTAAAGATTTGGTAGAGGCGGCGCCAAAAGAAGTAAAGGGTGGCGTAGCTAAAAAAGAAGCTGAAGAATTTAAGAAAAAACTTGAAGCAGCTGGTGCTAAAGTAGAATTAAAGTAAACAAAATTTAAGACTAGATTTTACTGTAAATTAAAGTTTGCAGTGAGATTTTTTATATTAGATGCAATTATCTTTTACTCAAAAGAAACATATAAGAAAAAACTTTGGTAAACTAGTTGAAGGTTTATCTATTCCTAATCTAATAGAAGTACAAAAAAACTCATATGACGAATTCTTAAAGTCAAAAACTCTAAATGGGCAGTTAGACGATTTATCAAAGGGTATAGATAAAGTTTTTAGAAGCATATTTCCAATTGAGGATGGAAACGATAAATCAACTTTAGAATATATTTCATATAAGTTAGAAAAACCAAAATTTGATGTTATTGAATGCAAACAAAGAAGTTTATCATATTGTGCAGCACTCAAAGCAAATTTGAGATTAGTCGTTTATGATATTGATGCAGAAAACAACACAAAACAGATTCTTTCCGCTAAAGAGCAAGAGGTATTTATAGGAGACCTTCCTTTAATGACACCAAGTGCTACTTTTATTACTAATGGAGTTGAAAGAGTTGTTGTAAATCAAATGCACAGAAGCCCCGGAGTTTTTTTTGATCATGATAAAGGTAAAACGCATGCAAGCGGTAAACTTTTATTTAATTGTCGAATTATTCCTGGTAGAGGATCGTGGTTAGACTTTGAGTTTGATCCAAAAGATATTTTATATTTCAGAATTGATAGAAAAAAAAAACTTCCAATAACAACTTTTTTATATGCTCTTGGTTATTCAAAAGACAAAATAATTGAAACATTTCACTCAACAAGTAAATATTTATATAATAAAGAAAGCAAAAGCTGGACTACAGATTTCATTATAGAAAATTACAAGCGACCAATTAAAATATCTTATGATTTAATTGATGCAAAAAATAATAAAAAAGTTTTGAGCAAAGGTGAAAAACTCAACATTGTTATTGCTAAAAAACTTAAAGAGAAAGGTTTAAATTTAATTTCTATACCCAATGAGCAAATAATAGGAAAATATGTTGGCAAAGATATAAAAGATACTAATGGTGAAATTTTAATTGGAGCTGGTTTTGACTTAACTGAAGATCAGTTAGAAAAAATTATAGCTCAAGAAGAAAAAGAAATCTTTATTGTAAATATTGATCCGATTAATAAAGGTCCATACATTTTGGAAAGTCTTAAAATTGATAAAAATACAAACAAAACTGAAGCTCTTAATGATATATATAAGGTTTTAAGACCAGGTGAAGCACCTTCAGTTGAGATAGCACAAGAAATTTTTAACAACTTATATTTTAAAAAAGATAGATACGATTTATCTGAGGTGGGCAGAGTAAAACTTAACTCTAAACTAGATTTAAACACGAATACAAAAAAAACTATTTTAGAAACTGCTGATATCATAGCCATAATTAAATTTATGCTTAATTTAAGAGACGGTAAAGGCGATGTAGATGATATCGATCATCTAGGCAATAGAAGAGTGCGGTCTGTTGGGGAACTTGTTGAAAATCAATTTAGAATTGGTCTTTTGAGAATGGAAAGAACTGTTAAAGAAAAAATGTCAACTTTTCTAGAAATAGAGTCCGCTATGCCTCAAGATTTAATTAATGCTAAACCAATTACTACATCTTTAAAAGATTTTTTTGCAACTTCACAACTTTCTCAATTCATGGACCAAACTAATCCATTATCTGAAATCACACATAAAAGAAGAGTTTCGGCTTTAGGACCAGGCGGACTAACAAGAGAAAGAGCTGGTTTTGAAGTAAGAGATGTTCATCCAACTCATTATGGAAGAATATGTCCAATAGAAACACCTGAAGGGCCAAATATCGGTTTGATAAATAGTTTAGCGACTTATTGTAGAGTTAATAAGTTTGGATATATAGAAAGTCCATATAAAAAAGTTATTAATGGAAAAGTAACATCTGAAATAAAATACTTGTCAGCTATAGAAGAAGAAAAATATACAATTGCTCAAGCTAATTCGGCTCTTAATAAAGACGGATCGTTCGTAGAAGAATTAGTAGCCTGCAGAAAAAATTTAAATTTTGAATTATCTTCCAGAGATAATATTGATTTTATAGATGTTTCTCCAAAACAACTTGTATCAGTTGCAGCTGCTTTAATTCCTTTCTTAGAGAATGATGATGCCAATCGTGCATTAATGGGTTCTAACATGATGAGACAAGCAGTACCGTTACTTAAACCAGAGTCACCTTTAGTCGGCACTGGTATCGAGGCAGACGTTGCCTTAGACTCAGGAGTTACAATTGTTGCTAAAAGAAATGGTGTAGTTGATAAAATTGACGGTAAAAGAATTGTGGTTAAAGTAACAGATGTAACTGATTTATCCCAATCAGCAGTAGATATATATAACCTATCTAAGTTTCAAAGATCAAACCAAAACACATGCATTAATCAGAAACCGTTAGTTAAAGTCGGTGATAAAATTAAAAAAGGAGATATTATCGCTGACGGACCAGCAACAAAACTTGGTGAACTAGCTTTAGGTAAAAATGTTACAGTAGCTTTCATGCCTTGGCAGGGATATAATTTTGAAGACTCAATTTTAATTTCAGAAAGATGTGTTACAGATGACGTATTTACATCGGTTCACATTGAAGAATATGAGTCAATGGCAAGAGACACAAAACTTGGTGCGGAAGAAATTACAAGAGATATACCAAATGTAAGCGAGGAAAGTTTAAGGAATCTTGACGAATCTGGAATAGTATATGTTGGAGCAGAGGTAAAACCATCAGACATTTTGGTTGGTAAAGTTACCCCTAAAAGCGAAACATCATCGAGTCCTGAAGAGAAATTGCTCAGATCGATTTTTGGAGAAAAAGCTACTGATGTTAGGGATTCCTCTTTAAAATTACCATCTGGAAGCACAGGTGTGGTAATTGATGTAAGAGTCTTTAATAGACATGGAATTGAAAAAGACGAAAGATCCATAGCCATAGAAAGATCTGAAATTGAGGCAGTTCAAGAAGATAAAAAGGTTGAAGAAGAAATTCTTAATAGAAATATTAAGTCTAGAGCAATTGATTTACTAAACGGGCAAAGCATTAGTAAAGAATTTAAAAATTTAAAACCTGGCACGACTTTAAATCAAAATGATTTTCAAGATTTAAACTTAAAAGATCTTTGGAAAATTTCCTTGCAAAAAAAAGAACTTAACACCGATCTTGAAAAGCTTAGATACCAATTTGATAACGCATCAGAAGACATAAGACTAAGATTTGAGGATAAAGTAACTAAAATTCAACAAGGTGACGACTTGTTACCTACAGTAATGAAAGTTGTTAAAGTATTCGTTGCCGTTAAGAGAAGATTGATGCCAGGAGATAAAATGGCTGGTAGACACGGCAATAAAGGAGTTGTTAGTAAAATTGTTCCAGTTGAAGATATGCCATACATGGAAAATGGAAAACCAGTTGATATTGTTTTAAACCCACTTGGTGTTCCAAGTCGTATGAATGTTGGTCAAATCTTAGAAACACATTTAGGATGGTCATGCTCTGAACTTGGTGATCAAATCAAAGAATATTTAAAAAATTTTGAACAAGAAATAGAAAATATTAAAGAAAAATTAAAAGAAATTTATGGAAAATCTTATTATGATGAAGTTATATCTAAATTATCAACTAAAGAAGTTGCTGAATTAGTACAAAATTTATCAAACGGAATTCCAATAGCAACTCCCGTGTTCGATGGCGCAAGTACGAATGATATTACTAAAATGTTAGACTTAGCTGGTCTTCCTAACTCGGGCCAAACTCATTTATGGAATGGTCAAACAGGAGAAAGATTTGATAGACCAGTAACAGTAGGAATAATTTATATGTTAAAATTAAATCACCTAGTAGAAGATAAAATTCATGCCAGATCAACTGGTCCTTATAGTTTGGTAACACAGCAACCACTTGGAGGTAAAGCGCAGCTTGGCGGTCAAAGATTTGGTGAAATGGAAGTTTGGGCACTAGAAGCTTATGGTGCATCTTACACTTTACAAGAAATATTGACTGTAAAATCTGATGATGTTGCTGGAAGAACAAAAGTTTACGAGACAATAGTAAAAGGTAATAATAACTTTGAGTCTGGTGTTCCTGAGTCTTTCAATGTTTTAGTAAAAGAAATAAGAGCACTTGGTCTAAATATAGAATTAAATTAATATGGAAAGAAATTTAACAAAAAAATTTGAAAATCAAAATATTGTTCAAGAAAATAATTTTAACAGTATTAAAATTACATTAGCGAGCCCTGAAAAAATTAAATCATGGTCTTATGGAGAAATTAAAAAACCAGAGACTATTAACTATAGAACTTTTAGACCTGAAAAAGATGGTCTGTTTTGTTCAAGAATATTTGGTCCCGTAAAAGATTATGAGTGTCTATGCGGTAAATATAAAAGAATGAAATTTAGAGGAATTATTTGCGAGAAATGTGGTGTTGAGGTAACAAAATCTAATGTAAGAAGAGAAAGAATGGGTCATATTGATCTTGCTTGTCCCGTAGCTCATATTTGGTTTTTAAAATCTTTACCCAGTAGAATTTCTTTAGCTATAGATATGAAGTTAAAGGATGTAGAGAAAGTTCTTTATTTTGAAAGTTTTATTGTTGTAGAACCAGGACTTACAACATTAAAAAAAGGTCAATTAATTACAGAGGAGGCTTTACTTAAAGCTCAAGAGGAATTTGGAGAAGACTCTTTTACAGCGGGTATTGGAGCTGAAGCTGTTAGAGAAATTTTAGTGAATTTAGATCTTAAAAAAGAGCAAGTTAAATTGAGAGAGTCGTTAAAAGAAATAAAATCTAAAGTAACCGAAGAAAGAACAATCAAAAGATTAAAGCTTATAGAGTCATTTATTAGTTCAGGCAATAAACCTGAATGGATGATTTTAACTTCAGTCCCAGTTATACCCCCAGAATTAAGACCACTAGTACCATTAGATGGAGGTAGATTTGCTACATCTGACTTAAATGACTTGTATAGAAGAGTAATAAATAGAAATAACAGATTAAAAAGACTTTTAGATCTTAAAGCTCCGGATATTATTGTTAGAAATGAAAAGAGAATGCTTCAAGAGTCAGTTGATGCTTTATTTGACAACGGAAGAAGAGGAAGAGTTATAACAGGGACTGGAAAAAGACCTTTAAAATCTTTAGCAGAAATGCTTAAGGGCAAACAAGGTAGATTTAGACAAAACTTACTCGGAAAAAGGGTCGATTATTCAGGAAGATCTGTAATTGTAGTTGGACCTGAATTAAAATTACACCAATGCGGCTTGCCAAAAAAAATGGCTTTAGAACTATTTAAACCTTTCTTGTATGCAAGGTTAGACAAATTAGGTTTAGCCACAACTATAAAACAAGCAAAAAGATTAGTAGAAAAAGAAAAAAGTGAAGTTTGGGATTCACTTGAACACATCATTAGAGAGCATCCAATACTTTTGAATCGAGCGCCAACATTACATAGATTAGGTGTACAAGCATTCGAGGCAAAACTTATCGAAGGAAACGCAATTGAATTACACCCATTAGTTTGTGCTGCTTTTAACGCTGATTTTGATGGCGATCAAATGGCTGTTCATATTCCATTAAGTTTAGAGGCACAATTAGAGGCAAGGGTTTTAATGATGTCTACAAATAATATCTTAAGTCCATCAAATGGTAAGCCAATAATCGTACCAAGTCAGGATATCGTACTAGGTATTTATTATCTTTCGCAAGCTGATGAAAATGACAAAAAACCAAAAGGAATTTTTTCAAATATAGAAGAAATTGAACAAGCGCTTGAGAATAAGTCTATTAGTTTACATTCTAAAATAGTTTCTATTTATAAAACAGTAAATAAAAATGGAGAGTCTATAACAGAAAAATATACTAGCACGGCTGGTAGATTTCTATTATCAAATGTTTTACCTAAAAATCATAATATTAAGTTTTCTTTAGTAAATAGATTATTAACAAAGAAAAATGTATCTGAAGTAATAGATACTATTTTTAGATATTGTGGACAAAAAGAAACTGTAATTTTTTGTGATAAAATAAAAACACTTGGGTTTAAACATGCATTCAAAGCAGGAATTTCTTTTGGGAAAGATGATTTAATTATTCCTAAAACAAAACAAAATTTAATTAGTAGCACAAAAAAACAAATAGAAGAGTATGAAAAACAATATTCAGACGGATTAATTACTAGAGGTGAAAAATATAACAAAGTAGTTGATATTTGGTCTAAGTGTACAGACACTGTAGCTAATGAAATGATGAAAGAAATTTCATCAGCTGAAAAAATTTATGATGATGACAGAATAGAAACTAATTCAGTTTATATGATGGCAGACTCTGGTGCTAGAGGATCTCAGGCTCAAATGAAACAATTAGCAGGTATGAGAGGATTAATAGCTAAACCTTCTGGTGAGATCATTGAGACCCCAATTATTGCAAATTTTAAGGAAGGTTTATCAGTTTTAGAATATTTTAATTCCACACACGGAGCCAGAAAAGGTTTAGCTGATACAGCATTAAAAACTGCTAACTCAGGTTATCTTACAAGAAGATTGTGTGATGTTGCACAAGATGTGCAAATTACAAAGGCAGAATGTGATCCAAAGAAAAGATCATCTGTTACAATTTCTGAAATAATAGAAGGTGGAAATATTTTAGTAAGTTTATCAGAAAGAGTTTTGGGGAGAGTTATTGCCGAAAACATTAAAAATCCTGTAACAGGTGAAATTATTCTAAAAAAAGATAAATTAATTGATGAATTTGATTGTGAGAAAATAGATGCCGCGGGTGTTAAATCTGTCAATGTTTACTCAGTAATTACATGCGCTTCAACGAAAGGTGTTTGTCAAGTGTGTTATGGAAGAGATCTAGCTAGAGGTAAACTAGTCAGTATTGGTGAGGCTGTTGGAATGATAGCAGCTCAATCAATCGGAGAACCAGGTACACAATTAACAATGAGAACATTTCATGTTGGAGGTACCGCACAAATCAAAGAAGAGTCTCAAATCATTTCACAAACAAAAGGAAAATTAAATATAATAAATAAGAATTTAATTGAGGATTCAAAAAAGAATACTATTGTTATGGGTAGAAATACTCAGTTAAGTATTGAAGATGATAATGGAATACAACTTGCTATTTACAAAGTAAATTACGGATCAAAACTATTCTTCAAAGATGGTGATATTGTTACCAAGGGAAAAAAAATAGCTGAATGGGATCCTTACACTTTGCCTGTGATAGCTGAAACTGGTGGAATTGTTAATTATATGGACTTGATGGAAGGAACTTCTTTAACTGAAACTTTAGATGACGCAACAGGTCTATCCACAAAATCTGTAACTGATTGGAAATCTACATCAAAGAATTCTGAATTAAAGCCGAGAATAACACTTAGAAATGAAAAAGGTGAAATTATAAAAAAAGCAGATGGTAACGAAGCAAGATACTATCTAGTTCCAGATACAATTTTATCTGTAAAAGACGGACAAAAAATTTCAGCTGGTGATGTACTGGCAAGACTGCCAAAAGAAACATCTAAAACGAAAGATATTACGGGAGGATTACCAAGAGTAGCTGAATTATTTGAAGCAAGAAAACCAAAAGATAGCGCAATCATAGCTGAGAATGACGGCGTAATTGAATTTGGCAAAGAAGTAAGAGGCAAGCAAAAAATTTCAATAGTATCTTCAAGTGGTGAAGCATCAAATTATTTAATACCTAAAGGCAAACATGTAAATTTTAACCAAGGTGAAAAAATAAAAAAAGGTGAATATTTATTAGATGGTGCACCATTACCACACGATATTTTAAGAATATTAGGTGTAGAAAAACTAACAGAATATTTTATCACCGAAGTACAAGAAGTTTATAGATTACAAGGTGTTGTTATAAATGATAAACATATAGAAACTATAGTTAGACAAATGTTAAAAAGAGTTGAAGTTAAAGATCCTGGAGAATCAAATTTACTTTCAGGAGAAATAATTGATTTACTAGATATTAATGTCATTAACGATAAACTAAGAGAAGAGAAGAAAAAACCCGCAATTTTTGAGAGAGTATTATTAGGGATTACAAAAGCTTCTTTACAAACAAATTCATTTATATCTGCCGCTTCGTTTCAAGAGACTACAAGAGTATTAACGGATGCTTCAATTAAAGGAAAAATAGATAAATTAGAAGGTCTAAAAGAGAATGTTATAGTCGGGAGACTTGTTCCAGCGGGGACTGGTTTAACTAAAATCGAATGGGACAAGCAGGCTCGTGAACAAGATAAGGCTAGATTAGAAGAACTTAAAAAACAAGAGCTAGAATTGGCCCCAGAAGCACCTGAACAAACATTATAGGAATCATTTAAAAATCCTTTAATATTGACTTTTACCAATTCAATGTTAGTTTACGTCACATTTTGAATGTTAGAAGTAAGGTCGATTATAACCTTAAACACTAACAATATTATCTAAAGGGTTTTCCTTACTCCAACTTCAAAATATTATTATGCCAACTATTAATCAGTTGATTAAAAAAAGTAGAGTTAAACCAATTGCCAGGAATAAAGTTCCAGCACTTGAAAGACAACCTTTAAAAAGGGGTGTTTGCGTTAAAGTTTACACTACGACACCAAAGAAACCTAACTCAGCATTAAGGAAAGTTGCCAGAGTAAGACTGTCAAATGGTTTTGAAGTGACAGCATATATTCCAGGTGAAGGGCATAATTTACAAGAACACTCCGTTGTTTTACTTCGTGGAGGTCGTGTTAAGGATTTGCCAGGAGTTCGATATCATATTTTGAGAGGTAACTTAGATACACAAGGAGTTGCAAATCGTAAACAAAGAAGATCACTTTATGGAGCAAAAAAACCTAAATAATTTATGTCTAGAAAAAGAAAAGCTCCAGTAAGAAAAGTATATCCTGACCCAAAATTTCACTCAGAGGTAGTTTCAAAATTTATAAATTCTATTATGTATGATGGTAAAAGATCAACTGCAGAAAAAATACTGTATGACGCATTAGATAAAATTAGATCAAAGAATAATGAAGATCCATTAAAAATTTTTAATACAGCTATAAGTAATGTTAGACCGAATTTAGAATGTAGATCTAGACGTGTTGGCGGTGCGACCTATCAAGTTCCAGTTGAAGTTAAAGCAAAAAGAGGTCAAGCTTTAGCTTTAAGATGGTTAATGGATGCTACTAGAAAAAGAAAAAATAAAACGATGGCAGAAAAATTGTATGCAGAAATTTTAGATGCATCTCAAAATAAAGGTTCTGCAATTAAAAAGAGAGAAGACACACATAAAATGGCAGAATCTAATAAGGCTTTTGCACATTTCAGATGGTAATAATTTATGACTAAATACACTTTAGATAAATATAGAAATATTGGTATTATGGCTCACATTGATGCCGGCAAAACTACTACAACTGAAAGAGTATTATATTATACAGGCAAAAGTCACAAAATTGGGGAAGTACATGATGGTGCTGCAACAATGGATTGGATGGAACAAGAACAAGAAAGAGGTATTACTATTACTTCTGCAGCAACAACTTGCTTTTGGAGAGATCACAGAATTAATATTATAGACACACCTGGTCACGTAGATTTTACAATTGAAGTTGAGAGATCATTAAAAGTTCTAGATGGAGCTGTTTGCGTATTTGATGGTGTTGCAGGGGTTGAGCCCCAATCTGAAACAGTTTGGAGACAGGCAGATAAATATAAAGTGCCAAGAATATGTTTTGTTAATAAACTTGATCGTACAGGAGCAGATTTTTATCGTTGTGTAGACATGATTAAGGACAGACTTGGTTGCAAGCCTTTAGTTTTACAATTACCTGTTGGTTCAGAGGCAGATTTAAAAGGTGTAGTTGATTTAGTAAATATGAAAGCCATTATCTGGCAAAATGAAGATCTAGGAGCTAAATTTGACATTGTTGATATTCCTAATGATTTAAAAGAAAAAGCAGATACCTATAGAAAAGAACTGGTTGAAGCAGCTGTTGAGGAAGACGAAAAATTAATGGAAGCTTACCTTGATGGAAAAGAACCGTCTGCGGAAGATTTAATTAAATGTATAAGAAAAGGAACATTAAATTTTAGTTTTGTACCCATAACAACAGGATCGGCTTTTAAAAACAAAGGTGTTCAACCATTATTAGATGCTGTTATTGACTATCTTCCAAGCCCTAAAGATATTGGATCTATAGAAGCAACTAAACTTAATTCAGAGGATAAATTGCAGATGAAATTTGATGATAATGAACCTTTCTCAGCTTTAGCCTTTAAAGTTGCTAACGATCCATTTGTTGGGTCTTTGACTTTTATAAGAATTTATTCTGGAAAAATACAAGCTGGCACATCTGTATATAACTCATCAAAAGAAAAAATAGAAAGAGTTGGAAGAATGCTTCTAATGCACGCTAATAGTAGAGAAGATATTAAAGAAGCAACAACTGGTGATATAGTTGCGCTAGCTGGCCTAAAACATACAATCACTGGTCATACGTTATGTGATGAAAATAAACCAATTTTATTAGAACCGATGGAATTCCCTGATCCTGTGATTGAAATTGCCGTTGAACCTAAGACTAAGGCAGATCAAGAAAAAATGGGTGAAGCTCTAAGCAGGTTAGCTAAAGAAGACCCTTCATTTAGAGTTACCTCTGACGAAGAATCAGGACAAACAATTATAAAAGGTATGGGTGAGTTACATTTAGATATCATCGTTGATAGAATGAAAAGAGAATTTAAAGTGGAAGCGAACGTGGGAGCTCCTCAAGTGGCTTATAGAGAAACAATACTAGGTTCAACAGAAGTTACATACATTCATAAAAAACAAAGTGGTGGATCAGGTCAATTCGCTAAAGTCACATTAAGCGTTGAACCACTTGAGCCAGGAAAAGGCCGTGAGGTTGAAAATAAAATCAAAGGTGGATCAATACCTAAAGAATTTATTCCAGGTGTAGAAAAAGGAGTATTAAGTGTTGCGGAAAGTGGAATATTAGCTGGCTTTCCTGTTATTGATTACAAAGTTACTATCCTTGACGGCTTACATCACGATGTTGACTCAAGTGTCTTAGCTTTTGAAATAGCATCAAGAATGTGTTTTAGAGAAGCTTGCCAAAAAGCTACATTAAAATTATTGGAACCCATGATGAAGGTAGAGGTTGTTACTCCAGAAGATTTTATGGGCGATGTAATTGGTGATTTAAACAGCAGACGTGGTCAAGTAGCTTCTACAGAAGCAAGAGGAAATGCAACAGCTATTAATGCAACAGTTCCGTTAGCCAATATGTTTGGATATATAAATAATCTTAGATCTTCAACACAAGGTAGAGCACAATATACAATGCAATTCAGTCATTATGATAAAGTGCCTCAAAACGTTCAAGACGAAGTAACAAAAAAACTAGCTTAACTTATGGAAAATCAAAATATTAGAATACATTTAAAAGCCTATGATAACAAAATTCTAGATTTGTCTACAGAAGAAATTGTGAACACTGCTAAAAGAACAGGAGCACAGGTAAAAGGACCAATACCGTTACCAACAAGAATAGAGAGATATACTGTATTAAGATCTCCGCATATTGATAAAAAAAGCAGAGAACAATTTGAGTCAAGAACACATAAGAGATTAATAGACATTATCGAACCAACACCTCAAACAGTAGAAGCTTTAATGAAGTTAGATTTAGCTTCGGGCGTTGACATTGAAATAAAGATTTAAATATATGAGCATTGGACTAATAGGAACTAAAATAGGAATGACCAGGGAATTTATGGAAAGCGGTCAATCAGTTCCAGTAACAGTAATTAAAGTGGAAAAAGGTAGAGTATTAGATGTAATTTCTAAAGATAAAAGAGGTTATAACGCTGTAAAATTAGGTTTTTTTAAACTTAAAAATTCAAAATTAACAAAGCAAATGAAGGGTTATTTTGCAAAGAAAAATACGGAACCAAAAAAAATTCTTAAAGAATTCAGAGTTGATAATAATGATCAATTTAAAGAAGGCAATGAATTAGGATTAGAAATATTTAAAGATAAAAAATTTTTAGACGTTAGATCTAAAACAATAGGTAAAGGTTTTGCTGGAGTTATGAAAAGGTGGAATTTTGGCGGTTTAAGAGCTTCGCACGGTGTATCAGTTTCTCATAGATCACATGGTTCTACAGGACAAAGACAAGACCCAGGTAAAGTTTTTAAAGGTAAAAAAATGGCTGGTCACATGGGGGATAAATTAAGAACAATGTTAAACTTAGAAATAGTAAAATCAGATTTAGAAAATAATTTGTTATATTTGAAAGGCTCAATTCCTGGGTCAAAAAATTCAACGGTATTATTAAGAGAGTCAGTAAAAAATGTAACAAGAAAAACAATTAAAGAAAAGCATGAAGCAAAAATTAAAGCAGCTGCCGCTAAGAAAGGAAAGAAATAAATGAAATTTCCTCTTTTGAATATAGATGGCTCAAAAACAGAAACAATTGAGATTTCTGACAAATTAGTTAAATTAAAAGTTAATCATAAATTAATCAAATTTGTTATAGATTGGCAATTAAATCATGCAAAGCCAAGAACAGCTAAAACAAAACAAAGAAATGAAATTAAAGGCTCAACAAAAAAAATAGTTCCTCAAAAAGGTGGCGGTGGAGCCAGACATGCAAGTAAAAAAGCTCCGTTATTTGTTGGAGGAGGTGTTGCACATGGTCCTAAGGGCGCGGTCTATAAAAATAAAAAAATAAACAAAAAGGTAAGAAAACTTGCACTAGCACAAACTTTATCAAAGAAAAATTCTGATAAAAATTTACATATTTTAGCAGATGTAAAAAAAGTAATTAAAAAGACAAAAGAATTCAACAAATTTTTAGAAAAAAATAAGCTAGCTAATGCTTTAATAATTTCTGATGCAGATTCAATGAAAAATATTAATAAGTCAGCTCGAAATATCAAAAACATAAAATTAATTAAAGAAGAAGGCACTAATATTTATGACTTATTTAAATATAAAAATGTGATAATTACATCTTCATCTGCAAAAAAAATTCAAGAAAGGGTTCTAAATGAAAAAAATTAATCATATAGATTCAATACGAAACCCAATTATTACAGAAAAAGCTACAATTTTATCAGAGCAGAATAAAACTGTATTTAAAGTTCATGAAAAAGCTAATAAAAAAACTATTAAAAAAAATATAGAAAAACTTTTTAAAGTTAATGTCATAAAAGTAAATATTATAAATCAAAAATCTAAACTTAAAATAAAACAAGGTCGTAAATCTGTTAAAAGTGGATATAAAAAAGCGATCATTACTCTTAAAAAAGGTCAAAGTATAGACTTAACTACAGGTATTTAATTTATGGCATTAAAAACTTTTAAACCGTATACAAAATCTACCAGAGGCACTGTTGTAGTAGATAAAAGTGCTTTATGGAAAGGTTCTTCTTACAAGCCATTAACAAGGGGCCAACATATAACTGGAGGAAGAAATAACGCTGGTCGTATTACCTCAAGACACTTGGGTGGTGGTTCTAAACATAAATTTAGGGTAATAGATTTTTTTCGTAAAAAAAAAGACATGAAAGCTACTGTAGATAGAATTGAGTATGATCCGAACAGAACTGCTTACATAGCTTTAGTAACATATGAAGATAAAGAAAAAAATTACATAATTTCACCTCAAGGATTAAAGATAGGTGATGTTATAGAGGCAGGAAAAAATGCTGAAATAAAAATTGGCAATTCATTGGAGTTAAAAGATATCCCTCCAGGTACTTCTATTCACAATGTTGAATTAATACCAGGTAATGGAGGTAAACTTGCAAGGTCTGCCGGTTCATCAATAACCCTTTCTGGTTATGATGGTGATTACGCTATATTAAAACTATCATCCGGTGAAACAAGAAAAGTAAATAGCGCTTGTGTTGGAACTATTGGAACTGTTTCAAATCCAGATCAAAAAAATATAAAAATTGGTAAAGCAGGGAGAAATAGATGGAGAGGTAAAAGACCTCAAACAAGAGGTGTAGCTATGAACCCAGTAGATCACCCACATGGTGGTGGCGAAGGAAAGACTTCTGGAGGAAGAAGTCCTGTATCTCCTTGGGGCCAGTCAGCAAAAGGTTTAAAAACTCGAAGACCAAAGAGAAGTGATAAATTAATTATTACAAGAAGGAAAAAAAGGAAAAAATAATGACTAGATCTATTTGGAAAGGGCCCTTTGTTCACCCAAGTTTATTAAAAAAAATTGATAAACTTAAAGCTACCCCTAATAAAAAACCTATTAAAACTTGGTCAAGGAATTCAACAATTATTCCTGACTTTGTAGGGCATAGTTTTATGATCCATAATGGAAAATCTTTCATACCTATTACTATTTCTGAAGAGATGGTTGGTCATAAATTAGGTGAATTTGCCCCAACAAGAACATTTAAAGGTCACACACCAGCTGATAAAAAGGCAGCCGCACCTGCAGCAAAAACTGATGGAGCTAAAAAATAATGGATAAAAATAATTCTTTAGTAAAAGCAGTGAATAAAAATGTAAGAACTAGTCCAAGAAAATTAGCGCTTGTTTGCAATTTTATTAAAGGAAAAAAAGTTGATGTAGCCATTAGAGATTTAGAATTTTCAAGAAAAAGGATAGCTTTAGATGTAAGTAAAACTGTAAAATCAGCCATATCTAATGCTGAAAATAATAATCAGTTTGATATCGACAATCTATTTGTAAAAGAAGCTTATGTTGGCAAATCAATTATCATGAAAAGATTTAGACCTAGAGCGAAAGGAAGAGCCAGTCCGATAAAAAAACCATTTAGCAGAATTACAATTATTTTAGAAGAAAAAAAAGAAAAGAAGGTGATTAAATAATGGGACAAAAAATAAATCCGATTGGATTAAGACTTGGAATCAATAGAGGTTGGGACTCTACTTGGTTTGCTAAAAAAAAGGACTTTGGAAGATATTTAATAGAAGATTTTAAAATAAGAAATTATATTAAAAAAAATATTATAAATTCTGGTGTATCGGAAATTATTATAGAACGTTCATCAAAAAAATGCACAGTATCAATTCATACTTCTAGACCAGGATTTGTAATTGGGAAAAAAGGCGCAGATATAGAAAAAATTAAAAAAAATATTACCAAAATTACTAATGGAGATGTGAATGTTAATATAAAAGAAATTAAAAAACCTGAGCTTAATTCGTTTTTAGTAGCCGAAAATATTGCCCAACAATTAGTTAAAAGAATTGCCTATAGAAGAGCAATGAAAAGAGCAATGCAATCTGCAATGAGATTAAATGCGAGAGGAATTAAAGTAATGTTAAGTGGACGATTAGCAGGTAATGAAATAGCAAGAACAGAATGGTTGCGTGAAGGGAGTATACCTGCACATACACTAAGAGCAGAAATTGATTATGGATTTGCTGAGGCTCTAACTACATATGGAATTATCGGTGTTAAAGTTTGGATCTATAAAGGTGAACTAATGGCTAAAGATGTTGAAAAAGAAAAAAAGGAAAGGGTAAAAAATGCTACAACCAGTCAGAACTAAATATAGAAAAGCATTTAAGGGCAGAATACATGGAAACGCCGCAAGAGCTGTTAAGCTAAATTATGGCCAGTATGGTTTAAAAGCTGTTCAACCAGAGAGAATTATTGGAAAACAAATTGAAGCTGCTAGGGTTGCCTTAACAAGATATATGAAAAGAACTGGAAAAGTGTGGACAAGAATTTTCCCAAATATACCTGTGTCAAAAAAACCAACAGAAGTGAGAATGGGTAAAGGAAAAGGGTCGCCAGAATATTATGCTTGCAGAGTTAAGCCAGGTAGAATTATTTTTGAAGTTGACGGTGTGAGTGAAGAAATTGCTAGAATTGCTTTATATAAAGCATCAGCTAAACTACCAATAAAAACAAAGTTTGTAAAAAGATAATGTCAAAAAAAAAAGAGGATAAAAAATTAACCAAGGATCAAGCGGAAAAAAAAATTTTAATGCTTAAAAAAGATTTATTTAATATAAGGTTCAAAAAAATAAACAACCAAATAGATAATCCAGCTCAATATAATGAAATTAAAAAAAGTATAGCTAGATTGTACACAACGATAAAAAATTCAAAATGACTAAAAAAGTTTTAAAAGGGATAATTACAAGCACTAAAAACAACAAAACAGTAGTTGTTGAGGTTACAAGAAAATTTAAACACCCTTTTTATGATAAAGTTATTAAAAGATCCAAAAAATATCATGCACATGATGAAAAAAATAAATTTAAAGAAGGTGAAAAAGTTTCAATAATTGAATCCAAACCATTCTCTAAAAAGAAAACTTGGCAGGTAATTGAATAATGATACAAATTCAAACAGAACTTAGTGTTGCAGATAATACAGGTGCAAAAAGAGTTGAATGCATTAAAGTTCTAGGTGGTTCAAAAAGAAGATATGCATCAGTTGGAGATATAATTGTGATAAGTGTTAAAGATGCAATACCTAAAGGTAAAGTTAAAAAAGGTGCTGTACATAAAGCAGTTGTAGTAAGAACTAGAAAAGAAATCTACAGGGATGATGGATCAAAAGTTCAGTTTGATAAAAATGCAGTAGTACTAACAGATGATAAGGGTGAACCAATTGGAACGAGAATATTTGGACCTGTGACCAGAGAATTGCGAACAAGAGGCCACACAAAAATTATTTCTCTAGCACCGGAGGTTCTTTAAAATGATTTTTAAAAAAGGAACTCAAGTAAAAGTAATAACAGGTAAGGACAAAGGAAAAACTGGCGAAATTTTAGAAATTAATAGAAAATTAGGTAGGATTAAAGTTAAATCAATAAATATGATTAAAAGACATACCAAACCTACAAAAGAAAACAAAGGTGGAATTATTTCTAAAGAAAGCTTTATTCATCAATCAAATGTTAAAAATTTAGATATTAAAAAAAAAGAAAAAAAAATAGCGGGTAAAAAATAATGCCAAGATTAAAAAATTCATACGAAAAAGAGATAGTTGTTAATTTAATGAGTAAATTATCATTAAAAAACAAACATGATGTACCAAAAATTATCAAAATTATTTTAAATATGGGACTAGGCGAAGATGCATCTGATGGAAAAAAACTTAAGGCATGTACCGATGATATGGCTTTGATAGCAGGACAAAAACCAGTAATAACAAAATTTAAAAAATCTATCTCTAATTTTAAAACTAGAAAAGGATCAAATGCAGGTGTTAAAGTAACACTTAGATCACAAAAAATGTATGAATTTATAGATAGGTTGATCAATATAGCACTACCAAGGATAAAAGATTTTAGAGGATTGTCAGCTAAAGGAATTGATAGTTCATATAATTATTCTTTTGGCATTAAAGAGCATATTGTGTTCCCAGAAGTTAATTTTGATAAAGTAGACAAAATTAGAGGATTAGATGTAACTATAGTTACGTCTAGCTCAAGCAGAGAAGGAACATTTGAACTATTAAAGGAGTTTAATTTCCCACTAATTGAAAAAAAAACTAAGGATATAAATGGCTAAAACAAGTGCAGTACAGAAAAATCTAAAGAGAATTAGATTAGTTAAAAAGTATGCAAAAAAAAGAGCTGCTTTGAAGAAAATTATAAATAATAGAAAATTAGAGCTATCTGAAAGATTTGAAGCGCAATTGAAACTTAATAAGCTTCCAAAAAATTCAGCTAAAATTAGAATTAGAAACAGATGCGAGGTTTCAGGTAGACCACATGGAGTTTATAGAAAATTAAAAATATCTAGAATTGCACTAAGAGACATGGCGTCTTCTGGTAAAATTCCTGGAATAACTAAATCAAGTTGGTAGGAGAAAAATGACATTTACAGATCCGATAGGAGATATGTTTTCAAGAATAAGAAATGGTCAAATGAGATCATTAAATTCAGTTGAAATACCATCATCTAATTTTAGAAAAAATATTTTAGAAATATTAAAAAATGAAGGCTATATAAAAGATTTCTTTATAGAAAAGACGGAAAATAATAAAACAAGTTTAAAAATTTCTCTTAAATATTATGAAGGCGATCCAGTAATTAAAGAAATTAAAAGAATTTCTAAACCTGGTAGAAGAGTTTATTCTAGAGCTACAAGCATTCCAAAAGTAATGAACGGTTTGGGTTTAGCAATACTATCTACTCCAAAAGGAGTGATGAGTGATGCTGAAGCTAGAAAAAATAATTTAGGTGGAGAGGTTATTTGTAGGGTATTTTAATGTCAAAAATTGGTAAAAAAAATATTTTAGTTCCAAAAGACTCTTCAATAACAATAGAAGGATCCAATTTAACAATTTCAGGACCTAAAGGAACAAAGAAGTTGACAATAAATGATAAAATTTTTTCATCAAAATTAAATGAAAGTGAATTTCAAATACTTCCAATAAAAACAAAGATTGATAAAAAAACATCAATTATGTGGGGGACATTTCGAAGTTTGATTAATAATGCCGTTACAGGAGTTTCTAAGGGCCACGAAAAAATATTAGAACTTAGTGGTGTTGGATTTAGAGCCAATTTAAAAGGAGAAATATTAAATTTACAAATAGGGTTTAGTCATGATGTGAACTTTAAAATACCTAAAGATGTAAAAATAACTGTTGAAAAACAAACAATAATAAAGATTAACGGTGTAGATAAAGAATTAGTCTCTAAAATTGCTGCAGATATAAAAAATTTTAAACCTGTTGAACCATATAAAGCAAAAGGTATAAAAGAACGTGGCCAATTTGTTTTAAGAAAAGAGGGTAAGAAAAAATAATGAAAAAATTCAGCAATAAAATTAAAAGAAAATTAAGAAATAGAAAAAAATTAAGATCTGTTAATGTAAATAGATATAGAATATCTGTATCTAAATCTCTAAACAACCTTTCCGCTCAAATTATAGACGATAAACAAAAAAAAACTTTAGTCTCAGCTTCTTCAATTGAAAAAGAAATTAAAAGTAAAAAAGCTAAAAAAATGGAAAAATCGAGTTTGATAGCTGAAATTTTAGCAAAAAGAGCTAAAGAAAAAAATATTATCGATGTTTATTTTGATAGAGGTGAGAATAAATATCATGGAAGAGTAAAAGCATTTGCAGAGTCATTAAGAAAAAGTGGTTTAAAGTTTTAATATGATTGATAATAAAAAAATACAGAGTGATATAAAAGAAAAATTAGTTGCAATTAATAGAATAACTAAAGTTGTAAAAGGTGGACGAAGATTTGGTTTTGCTGCATTAATGGTTGTAGGAAATCAAAAAGGCTCTGTGGGAATAGGTCAAGGAAAATCTAAACAAGTTCCAGATGCGATAAAAAAAGCAACAGAAGATGCAAAAAGAAATCTGATTAAAATTCCTTTAAAAGATGGAAGAACATTGCATCATGATGTGAAGGGAAAAAATGGAGCAGGAAAGGTTATTTTAAGAACTGCCCCGGCAGGAACTGGAATTATCGCCGGTGGAGCTATTCGTTCGGTATGTGAAGTTTTAGGTATACAAGATGTGGTCGCTAAATCTTTAGGCTCAGCAAACCCTCACAATGTTTTAAAAGCTTGCGTTGATGGATTAAAATCACAAAATTCTCCTAAAATTTTATCAGCTATAAGAGGTAAAAAAATATCAGAAATTATTTTAAAAAGAGAGTCTAAATAATGAAATTAAATAGTTTAGTTAAAAATAATAAAAAAAAAATCAGAGTAGGACGGGGTATTGGTTCTGGTAGGGGTAAAACTTCATCCAGAGGTCATAAAGGTCAAAAATCCAGATCCGGTGTAGCAATCAAAAGTTTCGAAGGTGGTCAAATGCCTTTGTATAGAAGATTACCTAAAAGAGGCTTCAAATCTCTTAGTAAAAAAAAAATAGCTATTTTAAATCTATCTAAAATTCAAAATATAATGGATAAATCAAAAAATAATATTACAAAAACTTTAGATTTAAAAATTTTAAAAGAAAAAAAACTAGTAAATAAAAAGTATTTAAAGTTAAAAATTTTAGGAACCGGTGTAATTAAAAATAATATAGAAATTTTTGCTGATTTCGCTTCAAAACAAGCCTTATCTAAAATTGAAAAAGCTGGTGGCAAAATAAGCATAATTAAAAAATAGAAATTATGTCTAGCGAAACACTCAATACAGCAGGTTCTTTTAGTCAAGCAAAAGATTTAAAAAACAGAATACTTTTTACAATCTTAATATTAATAATATATCGTTTAGGCACTTACGTTCCTTTGGCAGGTATTGATCCTTTAGCTTTGAAAGAAATTATGGCTTCAAGCCAAAAAGGTTTACTTGGAATGTTTAATATGTTTTCTGGTGGAGCTGTAACTAGAATGGCGATATTTGCTTTAGGCATAATGCCATACATTTCATCATCAATTATAGTACAGTTACTTACAGGAGTTTCAGATTATTTTAAAAATCTTAAAGATCAAGGTGAAATAGGTAGAAAAAAAATTACACAAATAACGCGTTATGGAACAGTTTTAATTGCTTGCCTACAAGGTTACGGAGTATCAGTAGGATTAGAAAACGCTGGAAATCTAGTTATTGAACCTGGAATGTCATTTAGAATTATTACGACTATATCTCTCGTAGCTGGTACTACTTTTTTGATGTGGTTAGGTGAACAAATAACATTAAGAGGTGTTGGTAATGGAATCTCATTAATTATTTTTTCAGGTATAGTCGCAGAAATACCAAGAGCTTTGGCATCTACTTTTGAACTTGGAAGAACTGGCGCTTTATCTGCTGTAATGATAGTTGGTATTTTTGTTTTGGTTATTCTAACTGTACTATTCATTGTGTTTTTTGAAAGAGCAATGAGAAAAATATTAATTAATTATCCTAAAAGACAAGTCGGAAATAAAATGTATGGAGGAGAGTCGTCTCATCTCCCTTTAAAAATCAATACCGCTGGAGTAATTCCAGCAATTTTTGCTTCTGCATTATTACTGTTGCCGATTACAATATCAAATTTTGGATTTGCTGAGTCTGATACTTTTTTAAAAATTTCTTCAATGTTTACGCAAGGACAACCTTTGTATATGTTATTATATGCTTCTGGAATAATTTTCTTTTCATTTTTTTATACTTCCATTGTTTTTAATCCAAAAGAAACAGCTGAAAATTTAAGAAAATATGGTGGATACATACCAGGTATAAGACCAGGAGAAAGAACAGCTGAGTACATCGATATTATCTTAATGAGGTTGACCACTATCGGTGCATTATATTTAACTTTTGTTTGCTTAATGCCAGAGTTTTTAATAGCAAAATACCCAATTCCTTTTTATTTAGGTGGAACATCGATATTAATTGTAGTTGTTGTAGCAATGGATACTGTTACTCAAGTTCAAACAAGATTAATGAGTTCTCAATATGAGTCCCTTATTAAAAAAACAAAATTTGGTAAATAAATAAGATTGATGAATATAGTAATCTTTGGTCCACCTGGTGCCGGTAAAGGAACTCAGTCAAATTTTATAGTAAAAAAATTTCATTTATACCAATTATCAACCGGTGAACTTTTAAGAAAAGAAATTCAGGGTAAAACAGAGTTAGGTCTTCAGATTGAAACAATAATGAATTCTGGCAATTTAGTTTCGGATAAAATTGTGAGTGATTTAATTGAAAAATATATATCAAATAAAATTTACAGAAATCGTTTAATATTTGATGGTTATCCAAGAAATTTAATTCAAGTAAAAAATCTAAATAATCTATTAAAAATCAACAACCAAAAAATTGAAATTGTTTTAAAACTATCAGTAAGCTTAGAGACAATTAAAAAAAGAATTTCTGAAAGACAAGCTCAAGAACAAAGAAAAGATGATAATGATCAAATAGCCATTAAAAGGTTCCAAATGTATGAAAAAAATATTCAGCCAGTAATTGAGTTCTATAAACAATCAAATTTGCTGACTGTAGTTAATGGAGAAAAACCAATATCTGAAATTAGCGATGAAATAAGTGCTTTAATAGAGGGTTTCAAGGGTTGACTTTGAGATATTAGACAATATAAATACGCAATAAATAAAAACTCATGAATTTATGGCTCGTATTGCAGGGATAAACATTCCACAAAACAAGGTTGTTAGTATTGCATTAACATATATTCATGGCATAGGTTTACACTCCTCAAAAAAAATATGCGCTAATTTAAATATTCCAGTATCAAAAAGAGTTAATGAACTGTCAGAGGAACAAGTTTTAAAAATAAGGGAATTTATTGATGCCAATCATAAAGTAGAGGGTGATTTAAGAAGAGAAGTTTCAATTAATATTAAAAGACTAGTTGATCTTGCTTGCTATAGAGGATCTAGACATAAAAAAAAATTACCTGTAAGAGGTCAAAGAACTCAATGTAATGCCAGAACAAGAAAAGGTAAAGCTATCGCTATTGCAGGTAAGAAACTAACACCTCTAAAAAAATAAATTTAAATGAATAAAAAGAATGAAAAAGTTGTGAAAAAATCTGAAGCTAAAGAAGCTAAAAAAGTAGAAGTAAAAAAAAATAGCTCTTTTAATAAAAAGAAAAAGGTAAAAAAAAATATTACGACAGGTATTGCTTACGTTTACTCAACCTTTAACAATACGATTATCTCAATCGCTGATGAAAGTGGAAATGTTGTTTCATGGTCATCTGCGGGAGCTAAAGGTTTTAAAGGTTCTAGAAAATCTACTCCTTATGCAGCACAAATAGCTGCCGATGATGCAGGTGCAAAAGCTTTTGAACAAGGTTTAAGAACTTTAACTGTTCAAGTAAAAGGTCCTGGTTCAGGCAGAGAAACAGCTTTACGTTCATTACAATCAAGAGGATTTAAAATTTTGTCAATTAAAGACACAACACCTATGCCACATAACGGTGCAAGACCACCAAAAAGAAGGAGAGTATAATGCAAACAACATCAAACGTTATAGATAAAAACTGGAAAGCGCTCATCAAACCTAACAAACTTGAAATCACTAGCAATGAAGACAAAACAATTGCAAAAGTTATTGCTGAACCATTAGAAAAAGGATTTGGGCAAACTATCGGCAATTCTTTAAGAAGAATACTACTATCATCAATCCAAGGCGCAGCTGTTACTGCTATTCAGATTGATGGTGTCCTTCATGAATTTTCTTCCATTAAAGGAGTAAGAGAAGATGTTACAGACATAGTTTTAAATGTTAAAAATTTAGCAATAAAATCAAATTCTTCAGGACCAAAAAAAATTATTTTAGATATAAAAGGCCCAAAAGAGGTTAAGGCAAAGGATATTACTCTTGTTCCAGAAATTGAAATATTAAATCCAGAACAAATTATTTGCAATCTTGATGAAAAAACAAATTTTCATATGGAATTAATAGTGAATAACGGAAAAGGATACGTTCAATCGCCAAAGAACAAAAATGAAGACAGCCCGCTTGGCTTAATTTCAATAGATTCTCTATTTAGTCCAGTAAAAAAAGTTTCTTTTTCAGTTGAAAACACAAGAGCAGGTAGTGCATTAGATTATGATAAACTAGTAATGTCTGTTGAAACAAATGGAACTGTTGACGCGGAAGACGCTATAGCCTATTCAGCGAGAATTTTTCAAGATCAATTATCCATGTTTGTAAATTTCGATGATCCACAAGAAATAGTTAAGGAAATAAAATCATCTGAACCAGAATTTAATAGAAATCTTTTAAAAAGAGTTGAGGAGCTCGAATTATCTGTAAGATCAATGAATTGTTTAAAAAATGATAACATAATTTACATTGGAGACTTGGTTCAAAAAACAGAGCCTGAAATGCTAAGAACGCCAAATTTTGGAAGAAAATCTCTTAATGAAATTAAAGAGGTGTTAAATGCTATGTCCTTATATCTAGGCATGGAAATTCCAAATTGGCCGCCAGATAACATTGCTGAACTTTCCAAAAAATTAGAGGAAAATAACTATTAATGAGACACGGAATTGGTTACAGAAAGTTAAATAAAACAAGTGAGCACAGAAAAGCTCTATTCAAGAATATGTTAAATTCTTTAATTAAATATGAACAAATTATCACCACACTTCCTAAAGCAAAAGAACTTAAACCTCAAATTGATAAAGTTATTACAATAGGTAAAAAAAATATTTTAAGTAATAAAAAAAGACTATTTTCAAAACTACAAGACAAGAAATCTGTCACTAAAGTGTTTGAAGAATTATCTAAAAGATATAATACAAGAAAAGGTGGTTATTCAAGAGTTTTAAGAGCCGGTTACAGAACTGGAGATGACGCACCGATGGCAGTTATTGAATTAGTTGACAGAAATCCAGAAGCTAAAAAAATTGATAAACCTATAAAAAAAGAAACAAAAGAAAAAGGTAAAGAAGCACAAGCAGATACTAAAGCATTAAGCAAATAGTAGCTATGCATGCCACAAAAAGTTACAATAGAGCAAGATTATCATAATAGTCGTTTTGACAAATGGTTTAAAGCCATAATAATAGATTTACCTCAGTCATTAATTGAAAAAATATTAAGACTTAATAAAATCAAGATAAATAGAAAAAAAATTAAATCTTCCTATCGTGTTCAGACAGGTGATATAGTTGAAATTTACGACATTTCTAAATTTAAAGTAACTAATAGACCTAAAATAATTAAATACAAACCATCAAGAAAAGAAATTGATATATACGATGATTATATATTAGAAAATAATGAAAATTTTATAGTTATAAATAAACCTCGAGGTATTGCTGTACAAGCTGGCACAAAATCTTTTAGGAATATTATAGATGTTTTAAAAGATTCAAAATATTTTAAAAACACTAAGCCTTATATTGTACATAGACTAGATAAAGAAACCTCAGGTGTTTTAATTGTTGCAAAAAATAGAGAATATGCACAATTATTTACTTCTTTATTTCGAATTCGAAAAATTCATAAAACTTATATTGCATTAACTTATGGTAAAGTTTCTAAATCTATTAAAACTTTAAAAGATGATCTTGTAACTTTTGATAATGGAAAAAAGATTATACAAAAAGCCATCTCCTATTTAAGGTTATTAAAAACATCTTTTGACTTTTCATATGTAGAATTAAATCCAATTACTGGCAGGAAACATCAACTTAGAAAACAACTTTACAATATTGGAAACCCTATAGTTGGAGATGAAAAATATTTTATAGATAGAAGGGTAAATAAAATTAAATCCAAGGAAAAAAATCTTATGTTACATGCTTACAAAATTAAATTTATGATTAACAATATTCAGTACAATTTTAAAGCTAAATATGACAATGAATTTGAAAATTTTTTAAAAAAGAATTTTTAAATTTTATTAATATTTTTAACTAAAATCTTTAACAGTTTTTGTTTAAAATTTTTTGGAATATACTTTTTTTCATTAAAAACAGAAGTTATTTTAGTATTATCTAAACCACAGGGTCTAATCTTCAAATATTCTTTAAGATTATTAGAAATATTTAATGAAAAACCATGAAAAGCTACCCATCTTGAAACACGCAATCCTATTGCTGCTATCTTTTTTTCATCAACCCAAATACCAACATTATTCTTATCTTTCCTAGAATTAATTTTTAGAATTTTAAGAAATTCAATTATGCTAAACTCAATTGAATTAATCAGTTTTCTAATATCTTTTTTTCGATTATTTAGATCTAAAACAAAATACACAATTATCTGACCCGGATTATGTAATGTAATTTTACCTCCTCTATTAGTTTCTATAATCTTGATCTTTTTATCAATTATTTCATTTTTATTAAAACTTACACCACCTGTATAAACTTTTGGATGTTCCAGGATCCAAATTAATTCCTTATTCTCTCCTTTTTTAACCTGTTCAACTCTTTTATTAAGAAAAAACATTGCTTTTTTATAAGGTATGCGTTTTTTGCTTATTTTAATTTGAATACTCATTTAAATTGAATTTTATCACTTTATAGACTATTAGTCTCAGAAAACTTTAAGAGGTATATATGGCTTTGTTAAAGTCTACAGGAAATAAAAAAGTTAATTTAGATTTTAATAAAGAATTTATTAATACTTTTAGCGAAAAAATTGAGAATGAAAATATTGAGTTTATCAACCAAACTCTTAAGGATCTCCACGAAGCTGATGTTGCAAATTTAATTGAAAATTTAAATCCTAATACTAGAATTAAGTTAATAGAACTTGAGTCATTTAACATCAATCCAGAAATATTTATTGAATTAAATGAATCAATCCAAAGTGAAGTTCTTCAGCTCTTATCTATTGACTCAATTATTAAGATTATAAAAAGATTAGAATCAGACAACGCTTTAAAGACACTAGAAAACTTAGAAAAAGATACTAAAGATAAAGTATTAGAAAAATTACCACCAAAAGATAAATTTATACTTGAAGAAGGTTTAAGTTATCCAGATGACTCGGCTGCAAGAATAATGCAAAGAGAATTTACAGCAGTACCAAGTAATTGGACTGTAGGTCAAACAATAGATTATGTTAGAGAAGATAAAGATTTACCTGAGGAATTTTTAGAAATTTTTATTGTTGATAATGATTTTAAACCTATTGGAACCGTTCCATCTTCAAGAGTTTTAAGAACTTCTCGAGAACTTAAGATGAGTTCTATTATGATTGAAATGCCAGTTCTAATTTCAGCTAATATGGATAAAGAGGAAGTAGGTCATGCTTTTGAAAATTATAATCTTGTTTCTGCTGGTGTGGTTAATAAAAACAATAAATTAGTTGGAATGATTACAGCCGATGATGTAGTTACAGTCGTACAAGAAGAAGCAGAAGAAGATGTTTTGCGTTTAGCTGGTGTTGGCGACGAAGAAATTACTGATAGTGTTATGCTTAAAACAAAAAGACGGTTTAATTGGTTATTATTAAATTTATTTACTGCTTTATTAGCAACCTGGGTAATAAGTAATTTTGGAGCATCAATAGAACAGATGGTTGCTTTGGCATTCTTAATGCCAATAGTTGCTTCAATGGGTGGTAATGCTGGTATGCAAACATTAGCAGTAACAATTAGAGCCATTGCCACAAAAGAATTGTCTAAAAGTAATTTTAATAGGGTTGTTGGTAAAGAATTTTTAATTGGAATCTTAAATGGAATAATTTTTGCAGTAATTACTGCAGTAATAGTTCAATTATGGTTTAAACAAATAAATCTTTCGTTTTTAATTGGCGTCTCAATGATTTTAAACATGATTGTAGCTGGACTTTTTGGAATACTTGTGCCCGTATCCTTAAAAAAAATAAATATAGATCCAGCTTTAGCATCAAGTGTATTTGTTACGACAATTACTGATGTAATTGGTTTCTTATCATTTTTAGGACTTGGTTCTATTTATTTTTTAAATTAAATATTATCTATTAACCTTATATTTTTTAAGTAATAAGAAATGAAAATATTAAATCCTTTTTTTGTACTATTTATTTTTTTGAAGTTTTTAATATTATAATTTTCTATATACTCCACTTTACTAGCTCCCAATTCTATAATCTTTTTTTTTACATCGTTTAAATTAAAAACCCTATAGTTTTTATTAATTTTTTTTTTTAAGCCATAGAGATAATGAAAAATATTTGACGCTATATTAATTTGCTGAGAGCTAAGTCTTAAGTTTCTTGATGAACATGCAACACCGTTTTTTTCTCTTATTGTTTTGCATTCAATTATTTTAGAATCGATATTTCTTCTTTCGATATGTTTTTTTATTAGATACAATTGTTGGTAATCTTTTTTTCCCATAAAAATATATTTAGGTTTTATAATTTCTAAAAATCTATTCATTACATTTAAAACACCTTCAAAATGTCCTTTTCTATATTTACCGCATAATTTTTTTGAAACTCTGTCTAAAAAAACTTTTCTTTTAGGCTTAAACTCATAGATGTCTTTAAATGTAGGCATATACAAATAATTTATATTTAACTTTTTTAATACTTTTATGTCCTTTTGGATGTTTTTAGGATAATTCTTGAAATCAACCTTTTTATTAAATTGCTTAGGATTTACAAAAATAGTAACCAACGTTTTAAGTTTGAATTTTTTTGAACGTTTAATCAAAGAAATATGCCCCTCATGAAGTGCACCCATTGTCGGAACTAACGATATTCCTTTATTTTTAAAAATCTCCTTTTGAAGGCTGTGTTTGTCTTTAAATATTTTCATTTCGATAAAGCAATGATAATAACTATTAT
>Ga0213869_10000492_pt1 | contig 32435 bp, 24 predicted proteins | sample PICome_10_FD_160083 | JGI IMG/M metagenome (GOLD analysis project Ga0213869, IMG submission 160083) | Coastal seawater microbial communities near Pivers Island, North Carolina, United States - PICO132 | ecosystem: Environmental > Aquatic > Marine > Coastal | place: USA: North Carolina...
ACAGTTTCTGTACCTGTCATTGAGAAATTATTTCCAGTTTGACCAGAAATATCAAAACGGATTGAATAATTTTCAGGAACATGGAACTCGTAAGATCCTGCGTATATACCAATATGGGTTGGATATAGTCCTGCCTCTAATGATTCTCCATATCTATTAAAATCTAATATATTATATGACATATCCTTATAAGGACTATAATTCGCAGAAACAGTATTTGGATTGCTGTATATTGGATTCTTTGTATTGTATGGCTTTAATGTTTGATAAATTGGAACATATGAAACTTGTTCCATTCTATATATGCTCTTAGTTGAAGGATACCCATAACCATTATGAACATTTAACCCTTCCACTTCAGTCGTTAATATCGTTTTTGAATCTGGTGACATTTGTACATTATTAAGATATCCAAATAAGGCCTCATTTCTATTTGCTGGTAATAGTGGAATACTTCTATCATTCAATCTTCTTTCTATCCACTTATCATTAACAGTATCATAATCCATCATTTGCATAAATCCACCATCTGTAAAACCAGAATATATTTCATTACCAGATAAGTCATATTGCGGACATGAATATAATAAAGTATTTCCATCATTTGCGAGTTTGACACTATCATACACCCAATTCGGATCACTACCTACCCCTTCTTTGAACGGATATTCATTTCCGTTTAGACTTATCATAGTATATTCAAAACTTATAGGCAAATTCAATCTTTCGCCCATTATATTCCATTGATTTGAAACTTCATCATACTTATACACATCAATAAAGCTATTTGATACTCGATTAATATTTCCCATTACAGCGAGAATATTTCCTGAATCATTTAATTCTAATTGAATTCCATAATAATCCGCATCAGTTCCTGATAAATTTACATTTGCTGATAAATCTTGCCCTTTTTGTACCCATCTAGTGTTATCGTTCATATATGACAATCCATTATTGTCCATATAATACACTCTTACGGTTCCTGTTCCTGTAGTACTAGCATAATCATTTGCTATCGCAAGTGTTTCACCATATTTTGATAGTGACTTATTTACAGATCCAGATAAAAGGATAGTATTATTACTCATATCAATGTAACGATAATTTCCTTCTGGTGCACCACTTCTTCCATTTCCGAGAGGTAACGCAGGACTATCAAATATATTTGTACTATTTCCAATACCAGTACCTTCTATACTATCATCTTCTTTCCATCGATATGTACTTACTTTATCATATAAACCTACAATAACTTTCCCATCTACAGAAGCGGCTACATTATTACCAAAACCTGCACTACCTAATGTGTTATCTAAATGACTTAACGCCCATATGTTTGATTTTATGTCAAAAACATTTGTACTACTATTCCATGTGTAACAAATAATGCTGCCTATGGAATACCAGGCATGTGGGGAGTATGGACCATATAAAGAATAATCTTCCCCTTTTTGTATAAAAGTATTGCCATTAAACGAATTCACATTTAAACTCGTAGTAATACCAAGTCTTAGTAAATCGCAACCACCAATAATTAAGATATTATCTCCGTCTACTGAAATTTGATAAAGTCTATTAGCTAAATTTCTCCAGGTATCATTATTTAAATATGTATATGGCTGCACATTGGTATTATTAATTTCCACATCAGGTATAGGTAATGCTTTTTTGAATTTATATTCATTATCAATATATTCATTCACAAATGTCATATTATAATATGGATTGACGTAGCCTTTAGGATGCGCAAAATAATTACAGTCTTTTGATGCTATTAATGATACATTTCCCAGATTCAAATCACTTGGAGTTTCGTTACGAACCCATAGATAATCAACAGAAGAACTACCAAGAACACCCAAACTACTACCTAATAGCATTTTTAACCCATCATATTCGAATGACCCACCATAATAATGTGTTCGTGGATTTATGATATGCTCATCAAGTTCACTCTTATAAGTAATCGTAAAATCGTCGGCATTTTTAGTCAATGTTATTTCATCGTTTTGTGTGGGAATAACAATAGAATCACTTACATCCATCATGACATAAAATAAATCATCTCCTATGTCTGTTTTTGTCAAGGAACTTACTTTATTATTCAGAATACTACTTGCCGCATTTACGACAATAACATCTTTCGTTCCAGTAGAATCTAGTTGTGAACGATCAAATCCTGGTAATACTGTACTTTTGTCTAATAGTAATTGTTGATTTTGAAAATTATTCTGATGCTCATTATATACTTTCTTAATAAGTTGAGACGTTGAGTCACGTTTATTAAAAGTAATATTTCCTACTACATCTATTTCGTTTATATCAGAATCACTTCCTATTTTATTTACTTTCCTTGCGGAATTACCTTTATGTAAAATACTTGTAAATGTTGGTGTAAATACAGTAGTAATTCTCTTTCTTTCATACATTTCAATATACGAATAAGATAAATCGGAATCGGCTAGAACCATTGAATTTTTCATTATTGGAACATACTTTATATAATTTTTTATTTTTCCTACAGGAGAATAACCAAATGGTGCACCTATAATAAAACTACTACCATCTTTAGACATTACAATAGATCTACCAAATGATACACATTTGCTTTTACCATATAACGTTTTTCCTTCTTGAACCCATGTACCAGATACTCTATCATTCACGAATGAACGAACTGCTCCAATTCCTACTCGTGTGACACTATTTCCTGAAATTTCATCATATCCTCCACTACCTATTAATATTCTATTACCATCGCCTGTTAGTTTTATAGGAATAGCATGTTGAAATTGATTTATTGTAACAAAACTTGTTTTCGTAGATGCGTCAAAATATTTCACATCTGAATGACTTGTTCCAAACTGATCTGTATATGTCACATAAGATGAATTATTATACAAAGATGTATTATTTGAATCTAAGTAAGGTTTATAATACCCTGATAAATGTCCTATACTATCAATAGTTGTTGTTTTATTCCAAGATGTACCGGTTTTTTTGTATATATATACTTCGCCACTATGAAATGATGCAACCGCTAATACATTTCCATCATCAGATAAAGAAGTGGAACAACCAAAACCTAACCCTTCATCAGTTCCTGAAATAATTGATTCCAATTCATAATGTTTTTCACCATTAATGATTACTTTTTTGAAAATTTCTACAGTCGGAAAAGATGTATTTGTATAAACCTTATTAGAAATAGCTACTGTATTCGCATATTTATCTACTGTTATTTGATCACCATAATAGAATTGTGTATTAACGTGTGCTGTAAAATTTCTACAAAAAAGAAAATCTACTTTAATTTGTTTATTTGTCCATGTGCCATAATTAGAATTTACAGATACGTTTGCGTGCTCAAATGTTAAACACATAACAAGGGATTGTTTATCTGCTCCAGCATTTATAAATATATTATTACCATCATAATCCATAGCAATACTATTCCCGAAATTCCAGTTCATGTATGTTGATCCTATAGACTTTAATGTTGTATAAGCAGTATTATAATTTGTGTCTGCTTTATGTGTTCTATTAGCATCTGATGTGGCATTTTCACTTATTATATATGCATTATGTAAACTAAATGTCTGACCGCCAAATCCAGATCCCCAAATCATTGTACTCCATCCATACCATACTTCTTGCTCTTTCGTTTCTCCATTTTCTGTGTATGTCCAAGTGTATCTCTTTTTAAATATTTTGAAAGCTCCATCTCGCCCATCTCCAGGAGAACTATACGTATAATTTCTAGTTACTGTACACATAGTATTACCATCTCCTGACATAAATACTCGATAAGCACCTCCCTCAATATAAAAACCATGAGTGTTTAGATAGCTAGATTTTGGAGTTCCATCTGTATTTCTAAATGTTGCCAATGTTAAATCATTTGCGGTGGATAATTTCATACTCCAATTACTGTGAATACTAGGAAAGTTTTCTATCCAGACACCATTCTTTTTTCTATAATATTTTAAGCGTCCGTGAGTTTGATCATGACTATTATCCATATCTTCACATGGATCACCAATTACTAATGCGGTACCATCATCGCTCATAGCCATAGTATGTCCGGTGGAGGTAAGCATATCCGAAAACAAATCTTCTGTTCGTTCATTATGTTCTAAAAGGCCTCCATTGTTCGTTTGGAAAGCTTCATGTTGCTTTTTGTATACCACTCTTTCTGAACAACGATCACTGTACACAAGTTTATTTGCTCCTCCCATTTGACCATGAGAAGAACATGAAATATCTATAGATCCATCAAAAGGCTGTTTTACAATCCACTGCATAGTTCCAGAATAATATGTTAGACTATCCACCACAGTTGTTGTTCCACCCGATATTTCGATATAGGTACTTGTAGTATCCAAATAAATAGGATGAGACGAGTTTACACTTATATCATAAGTGCCTTCATATACTCCAATTTTCTGATTCACATCATAGTCAATTCCATTAAATACATAATTTGAACTAGCATCTGCGTCTACTGTATTTACACTATTAAATTTCAAACATTGTATTTTTGTTATGGGCATTGGTAATACATCAAAAACAAAATAATTGTTTCGATTTGCGATTGGTGTATGATCATCATCGATCAATTCAATCTCATCACCTTTATTTGGCCATGCGCTTTTTGTAATGTCTTCAGCACATACAATATACGACTTTCCCTTCTCAAAATTTCCCTTGAACTTATAAACAATTCGTCCTCTCGCTTTTAAGGGAGGAGAATTGCGGATGTAATTGTCTCCACTAATATCAATAGTATAGTTTGTTTTCGAATAAAAATCTCTATAAGAACTCTGGAGAAGCTCACTTACATAATTCGCATCCATACTCTTTGGGTAATATGTTTCTCCGTTTTTGGATGCGATCTGATCTGTACTTAAAAGGGAACCTGTATTACTCGCCAGATCAGCATTTTTTGTCACTTCGAATATAACTCGAGTGTCTAAATCATTTACACCCGTAACGTCTTTGTTTCCACGATTCTCAAGAACAAATGTCACTACACCTGTCTTGATGTCATAACTACACAAACTCTGTATAACAACAAACTCTACTTTAGCGTCTGACATATGTAGTTGTATATATAAGAACGAAGGAAAAAAATATTATTTAAAAAACAAATAAATAATAAAAAACGCTTAAATTGATTGACAATCTACTTCAACCATTTCATTGACTAGCTCTTCAAATGTGGTAGATGGTTTCCATCCCAAGACTTGTCTAGCTTTTGTAGAATCGCCTAAAAGTTCTTCTACTTCTGCTGGTCTAAAGTATTTTTCCGATACAAAAATCAATTCTCTACCACTATTTTTGTCATAACCAATTTCATTGACTCCTTCTCCTTTCCATACTACATCAAAGCCTTTCAACTTGAAAGCGATTTCTACAAATTCTCTTACTGAATGAAATTCATTTGTACTCAAAATAAAATCATCTGGTTTATCTGCCTGAAGAATTCTCCACATGCCTTCTACATAATCACGAGCATGCCCCCAATCACGTTTCGCATTAAGATTACCCAAAACCAATTTGTCTCTTTCGCCTGTCAATATCATCTTTAATCCTTGAGTTATTTTACGTGTAACAAATGTCGGTCCTCGTCGACAGCTTTCATGATTATATAGTATTCCATTACAAGCAAACATATCATAAGCTTCTCTATAATTCTTTGTAATCCAAAAACCATACAGTTTTGCCACACCATAAGGCGATCGAGGATAGAATGGTGTTTTCTCTGTTTGTGGTACTTCCTGTACTAACCCATATAACTCAGATGTTGATGCCTGATAAAAACGAGTTTTTTTCGATAATCCAGAACTTCTTACTGCTTCTAATAATTTCAATACACCTACTCCGTCTGTTTCCGCAGTATATTCTGGAAGTTCAAAAGACACTTTTACATGACTCATTGCGGCTAGATTATACACTTCTAGCCTTTCCATATCTTTGTATGTATCTTTTATTTGATACATTAATTGTAATAAATTCGAACTTTCAGTCATATCTCCATATCGAATGGTTAATCTTTCATGATTATATAAATGCTCGATACGTTGTGTATTGAAATTTGATGCTCTACGACATATTCCCCATACATTATAACCTTTATCTAACAAAAGTTCTGCCAAGTACGAACCATCTTGACCAGTTACACCAGTAATTAAAGCAACACGAGTATTCATATGGAATAAATTATGAATATTTTATATTTATCTGTTCATATCTTTTATTTAAAAATAACTTTTTTCTATAAATGAAAATATAAACCTAATATCCTATATTCATATATAGATTATGAACACCAATAATAATCAAAAACAAACTATATTGAGAGAAGATCCAGGTGTTTTCTATATTTCTAATTTTTTAAGTGATAATGAGTGTCAACACATTATTAATGTTGCTTTACCATGTATGAAACAGAGTTTAGTAAGTGATAATAATAAGGGGTCTGTTTCTAATGGAAGAACAAGTAATAATGCCTGGATTCGTCATAATCATGATGATATTACTCTTCAAATAGCTGAAAAAATCTCAAAAATTGTAGATATTCCTCTTCAAAATGCGGAAGCGTACCAGGTAATTCATTATAAAGAAAATGGTGAATATCGTAGTCACTACGATTCATGGGAACATGACAATTCTGAAAAAACATTGCGATGTATGAAATATGGTGGAGCTAGACTTAAAACAGCTTTGGTATATTTAAATACAGTAGAAGAAGGTGGATCTACAAAATTTCCAAAACTAAATATAAGTGTGTCTGCGGAAAAAGGAACATTGCTTATATTTGAAAATACGTATAAAAATACGAATATCCGACATCCTCTTTCAGAACATGCTGGTATGCCTGTGATTAAAGGTGAAAAATATGCTTTTAATTTATGGTTCAGAGAATCAAATACAAAAAAATTATATTCGGAATTCAATCCAGACTACTACAATAATTCCATTCCAAAACCAACACTATCTGACATTGTAGAAATTGATATGAAGCCAAAAAATACCACAACACAAAATATTCCACAAACGATAACTGAAGAAAAACAAGAAATGAAAAATGATGGAGTAGTTTTGCTCTCACCATTAGAATGCTCCTTTTTAATAAATTATATAGAAACGAGTAATATTTTAAAACAAAATGGAAAATATATCTCTGGTTGGTTATCCAATTACGACTTTCCCTCTCTCATTCGATCGTTAAGTTCTACATTTGGTTTAAATGAATCAGAACTTGAAAATATGAATGTGTACAAATATGAAGGATTACAATGTCATGGCCCTTATATTGATGCGTATGATCTCACCAAAGAAAGTACTCGAAAGTATGTAGAAAAGGGAGGTCAAAGAATAACCACTTTATGTTTAGCACTAAGTAATCAGTTTGAAATTAATTTTGTTCGTAAAAAAGAGATCAAAAATATAAGCACTGGTTCAGCATATATCATTCAAAATGTGGATGAAAATAGACAAAGAGATATATTACAAGAGAAACGTGTTATAAATAGTGACTACAAACCTTCATATATGCTATATTTACATGTTCGACGTCCAGTTACCAAACTACCAACTATTCAAAAAGAAATCATACAACCAGCACAAAATATTCCCAATAAAGAACCTTCTACAAGAATTATTATTGAAGATGTCGAAGAACAAAAAGAGGAATCTATTGTTACAGAACTAGAAAACTATCAAGAAACGTTACAACATGTACTACAACAATTTGAAAATGGATCTATAAATGAAAGATGGAGAAACTATAAAAGTTTTTGTTATAATCTCAAAGGCCCCTTTCAAAATCTAAAGAATAGTGTATTAAAATTCAAAGCATTGATAGAATCTGAAAAAGGACTGAACAGAAATCTTCTTTTAGATAAATATCATTATGATGAATTCACTCCAGTAAAAATAGAAAACACTGTTCATCCAGAAATGCTACAAGTATTACAAGAATATTATGATAGCACAATAAATTCCGGTGTATTTGCCTTAGGAGATCGTCAATCCAATCGATTCAAGCAACATAACGAACCATTCTCTCGATTTCTACATTATGAAATACTTCCTTTGGTAGAAGCGGTTCATGGAAAACCAATGAAACCATCGTATACCTATCTTTCTGCGTACGTGAAAGAAAGTGATTTACCACCACACACAGATCGTCCAGAATGTGAATGTACTGTTTCATTTGTAGTAAATAAACCAGATGAATTGTATTGGCCAATCTATTTCCATAAAGAAAAACAGCCTGTAAAATATAAGGGTAGAACATATATTACTGTTGACAAAAAAGAATGTATACCTATAGACTGTGATGCGGGTGGAATGATGATGTTTGACGGAACAGATCATTTACATTTCAGAGAGCCTTTAGAAGGGGAATTTTACCATATATTATTACTACATTATATGAGTGTATAATACAGATATAATTTGAGAATTATTATAATTAAATTGTTAGTTATAATATGTTTATTTATACAAGTGAAGATCAATACAATCTACCATCACCATGACTATTGTCAACATACACCAATGGTCTCTTTATATATCGACAATATGGTATGTGCTCTAATGCTTTATTCCAAAATTCATGATCTTCATTTCGTTTTGTCACATTAAAGTTACCCGTCTTTTCGATAAGCGTTTTTGTCATTACTACAGCAGGAGTAGACAATAGATTATGAATTTTTTGATGCTCTAATGTGATCATATCAGGCATACCATTCTCAAATAGATTACTATTGTTATTACGGAAATAACCCTTTATAGTACCTAAAAATATTTCATCATTACCCATGCGATATCTTCGATGACGATTATAAACACCATTTCCTAGATAACACTGAGTTGCGCTCATTTCTACTTTTTCTTTTTCCATAATAGATATTTGAATTTGTAATTTATCTGGTAACCATACATCATCGTCATCTAAAAACGCAATATACTTCCCATTCGCATGTTGTAATGCTATATTTCTACTATATGCTCCAGGACTTGGTATGCGTAATTTTTTCCGAGAATTTTCTTCATTATGAATCATTTTGAAATTTTCTCCAAAAATGGAAAAATCAAACTTTTTATATTTTTCGTCGGTTGATCCATCATTCACTACAATAATTTCCACATTTTTATAGGTTTGATTCATAATACTATCGATAGAATTCATAAGATACTTGAATCGATTGTAAGATGGAATAATACATGAAACTAAAGGCGGATCTTCTAGTTTTTTCAATGCTTCCTCTGTTTTTATAAAAAAATCAGGCATGGTATTTTCCATTCTGACGGAAGTGACTGTAGTATAATCCATTTTCTTTTCCATCATATCCATCATAATATTCGTTTTCTCAATAGATGGTTTTGTTACTTCGTTAATATTAACTAGTGGTTTTGTCGAATCTGTTTCAGGTGATTTTTCTGGGGAATTATATTCTATACGTTTCCAATATATCGATTTACTCTGCGTTAAATCGTTTTCTATGTAGTTATTCTGATTCATTTTTTGAAGTTTTTGAACTTCTGTCATATCTACCAAATCTGGATGAACATACCAATCTTCATATACCCATTTTGGGTCATCATTATGTTGAACATCTGGAAATACACAATAATATCCCGCTTTTTCGAAAATAAATCTGGCTTCATCTCTTGTATTAAATATATTACCAGCATATACATCATGTTTAAATGTTACTACCGCAAATTTATGTGTAGTAAATAAACTTTTTTGAAGATTTTGTATAGTATACAGTGCCGAACCATCTCTTTCAGTCAAATTCATTTGTAAATAATCTATAGTCAAAGGCATATTTTTTTCTCTTAATAGTGCGGTATAATCTATATTATATGGCTCTTCTATTAAATGTGTACTATTTTTTCGTTCTTGTTGATACTTTTCTAAATAAGATTCGTGTGAATCCACCAATATTCCTTTCCATCCATAAAAATTTTCAAGTGTATATGTTCTATTATATTGAATTGGATCACCTGCGCCTATATCCAAAAATAGTCCATTCTTTTTGAACTTCAAAGCATTCAATACAAACTTGTCTTGTTCTGCTTGACCGTAAAATTTTGCCATATTTGTATTATTACAATTAATCGTATACTTTTATATACTTTACATCAAAAATGATAAACATAAATTCATATTTACATTTGTGTACCATCCATAACAAATTTGTCAATATGTACTATAGGACGTCTCATATCACCATAATTGATTTGCCTTCCACAGAAATTAGGTGATGGTGGAATCATAATAGTCTCAAAATGTTGAGGAATTGGTGTGATTCCTCCAATATGACAACGTCGGATACATTCAGGAGTATTACATAAATGTACCAATATATCTTTTTCATTTTTCATAATATCCATAAAAAGATTTCCTATCCAATTTTGATCATACCCTCTACGTATAGCGACCGTCTTCGCAAAGTCTGGTAAATATGTATTCATGTCTATAATCTTATCTGGATAGCGCTCTCTCACTAATTTATTGTTTATTCCAAAATTACATCCCATCAAATTTCCATGACATTGATGGTCTAATATAGAATGTATTGCCTTATCTGAATTTAACCATTCATCTATCATTTTCTTCTCTCGAGCAGTACTTCGTGAATCTCCGTCTCTTGACAACCATACATCCACATCTTCATTTCCTAATGGCTCAAACCTCCACATCATACCTTCTATATCCTCCCCCTCACATGAATTTGATTCTGAAAATGGTATCAATACGCAATTCAAATTAGTTAATACATCTATTACACTTTGGGGTACCTTTTGCTTTCCGGCAGAATAATATACTCTCACTTCCCAACCTAAAAAAAATAAATTGCTACTAATCACCGCTTCTACAATTCCATGACAATACTTTAATTTATTGCCAAACAAACAATATGATATCACTTTTTTACCCATTATAAAATTATTTCAACAAATACTTTTATATTTTATACACAATATATATTTATTATAAAATTGTCCACGATTTTAACGGCTTATGCCACCATTTTGATATATTATTGGCGATTACTAAATTACTATTTATTAAAGCCGCACAATAACAAAATGAACTTTTTGATAACACTAATACATCCGCTTGAGTCATCATATGAAATGATTCTTGTGTATTCGTACTTAAATGAAACAATATATTAGGAAACTCTTTTTTTATATCTTCAAAATCATCTTCTTTCCCTTCTGACATTAAATGTATATTTACTTCATCCAATTCTTCTATCATTTTTTTTTCTATCAATACATTCAATAGTCGAATATATTCAGAATTCAATGTATATCTCGTTGGATATTTTTCTTTGGTAACATCTCCACGTCTTATATGTAGTACAATATTCTTCTTTGAACTATCCCATTTTGATAGTTCCGGTTTAGGTTTGGAGTAATACATTTCTCTCAATTTACTTAAAACAACTTCATTATAGAAAAATTCTGGATGATAGCTTCCATGAACAAAGTATCCTTCTTTTACTCCATTCACCCTTGATTTATCATAATTGCTTATATCATTTATACTGTCAAATGAATGTTCAATATTCATAAAATCGTTCATAATTTGGGGATAATTATCAAGACTTTCGTCATTATGTTGCATTCTTGTAAATGGACTATGAATATACTTATTATTACTATACATACAATACGCAATTAGTGAAAAACCAGCTTGTAATTGTGATCCAAAACCATCTGTTTTATTCACTATGGTATATAATGATTGTCCAGGCGGATTTGTTCCAAAAAATGTATCTAATGACCAAAACACGTGCCAACTTAATACGTGACCTCCACTATATTTATATCGTATCCACGGTATACGACTTTGTGTAACTTCTTGAAAACGACAATATTTTACATTCGTATTTGTTAAGTTTGAATAATTACTATGGGACTTATTCTTCATGTACCGAAGATATTGAATATAATGTGATAATGTACTAGTAGATGTTCCTATAAATTCATTTGATTTTACGCATAATAACATCTCAATTAAAGCATTCGCAACTTCATTTTTCTTACATTTTTGAAAATCATAACATACCATTTCGTTTTGTTTCATAAATTCATCTATATGATTTTTCACTAATTCATCGCTATACTTATAATTGTATTTTTTCATTTTTTCAAGAAACTCTGTATTTGTTTTGTTGTCTATCATAAAATACGTTACTGGTTTTACTGTATTTGTCAAATGGCCATCAATATACTCTCCAACTTGTTTTGATATTGCGTTATTAAATCTTGTGATAAAATCTTTGTTTTTATGAAGATCACCAAATCGCAAATGACAAAATATATTGAAATTGTTTTTCTTTTTCTCATCAGATGAGACAAGTTTTGTATATATATGATCCGCACAATCTTGAATAAATGTATTGATTTTTAAAGATTCACAAATATGTTTCATTAACATATAATTTTGCGGTGTTGTATAAAAATTATAGAAACATCTACTCGCATTTGATTGTGTTATGTATAAATATTCATAATTATCATTTTCCTCAAATTGTAAATTATCTTTCCTTCTACTATGAATAAAATTTTTTATATCTTCTTTATTTTCTTCTGTATCTAATTCACTATCTACAAATACTGTATTTGAGAAACGATGCTCATATTTCAACTCTTTGCATTTACTTGTATTATCTAATATTTTTGTAATATGATCCGGGATCGCATGATAATACACTTCAAATCCATAAGGTAAGTAATTCAAAAAATCTTTTGTAAAAAAATTCAATATGTACCCGTAATCCCATGAGGCTTTACCACAATGACATAATGGATGAGGTATCAATAATATTAGTTTTCGCTTGCTTATATTTGATAAATATATACTAGTCTCCAAAGAAAATAATTGATTACAAAACCCAACGCCACTGAACAACTTATATATTAACACCTTCATATAACAATTATCAATGTTATAATTTTTATATCTTTATTTTCTAATTGTTTATTTTTGATATTCTGATTTTCCAGTACGATTTCTTTTTACTCTAATGGATGGTATACCTTGAGAACTTATTAAATGACCAATATTATATTTATAAATCAACAAACTAAATATTGACTGCTCATATCGATGAGCATCGTATTTAACAATACCTTCTATATCCAGTACATCTTTCACCCATCGAGTTTCATTTATCATTCTATAATTACCTGTCTTGTCACTACAAATACGATACCATTCATCTACAATTTGTCTCGTTCTCTCATTTACATGGTAAAATTCAACTCCCGATTGAATTTGCTGCTGTTTACATGATTTTTCGTCATACATGCCCATTTCTATCATTACATCTTTTTTAGTATTTCGAGATGTTGGCATTCCTGAACCTGTATATACCATATCATGCTTTATTGTTAAGTCAAACAAACGGTTCATATCATCCGGTCTTGATTTATTGATTTCACAACCCGCATCTAAAAATAATAATATATCTCCATCTTTCATTGTTTCCATTGTTTTTTTTACCACGTACGGTTTCCATAAATAATATCCATACCCCTTTACATGTTTTGTTAAAAACTCTCCATGTAAATCCCAAAACTCTTTGTCATTTTTTAAACTTGAATCTGTATATCCAATCACTTTATCAAAAACTCCTATTTTTGTTGCTTGATCTGTTATACGATTCAACGCATCATATATTTTAGCACCATATTGGTTTCCCCCAGCAAAAGAAATAAACACTTTACTCATTATAATAAATATTATAAACAACTCTTTATATTTTTTAATAATATTAAACATTTTTTCAGACAATATAACAAGTATGAATACTCCTAGCGAAGAACAACAATCCGTTATTGACTCCATTTCAGATGGTTACAATGTTGTGGTTGACGCTTGTGCTGGTTCTGGAAAGTCTACTACCATTTTATCTTGTGCGTTGGCATTACCGCAATACCACTTTATTCAATTAACTTTTAATAAATCTCTCCAAACCGAAGTACAAGAAAAAATTCATGAACTATCTCTATCCAATATTCATGTGTTCACATTTCATGGTCTTGCTGTAAAATACTATGACCCTTCTTGTCACAATGATATGGGTATTCGAAGAATATTGAGAGAAAAACAACCGCCTCAACATGAAATTCCTCCATGTGATATTATGGTCATTGATGAATCACAAGACGCCACAAAAGTTTATTTCGATTTAATTTGGAATTTTTGTATGGAAATTGAAAACCCAATACAATTACTCATTCTAGGAGATGAAAAACAAGGATTATATGGATTCAAAGGTTCCGATGTACGATTCTTGACTATGGCAGAAATGTGCTGGAAAAAGTTTCCACATTTAAAATCTGATATTTTTATGAAACATACTCTCAAAATGTCCTATAGAATTACAGATCCCATGTGTCGATTCCTCAATGAAGTTATGCTTGATGAACAACGTGTACAATCTTGTAAACCCGGTGTTCCTGTTATGTACATTCGCCGTTCCAAACACGAAATTGAATCCCTTTACTATATCATGAGACATTTAATCAATGAAGATGGCGCAAAATACGATGACTTTTTCTGTTTATTTCGCTCTCTCAAATCTAGCAATCATTATGTTGTAAAACTAGAAAACTTACTTGTCAAACATAATGTTCCCGTTTATATTCCGAATACTGATACTAAAGATGATTTAGATAATCGAGTCATACGCAATAAAGTCGTCTTTTCTACATTTCACGCTTCCAAAGGACGTCAAAGAAAATATGTCTTTGTACTCGGTTTCGACGAAACTCATTTTACCTTTTTTGCGAATGACAAAGATCCAGAATCATGTCCAAATGAACTATATGTAGCATGTACTAGAGCCACTCGAAAATTAATTGTATGGGAAGCAATTAGTCAGTCCAGTTATATTATTCCTTTTTTGAAATATAATCATAGACAACTTATGAAATCACCATTTGTCTCATTTAATGGAATTCCTTCCGGTAGACGACCAGAACCCCCAGAAAAAGTTTTAAATGAAATCAATAAAAGAAATGTGACTCCCTCGGAATTTGTAAAATTTCTCTCAGAACATACTTTAGACATTGTTTCCCCTTTGATCGATGAAATGTTTACAACCATCATACCTCCTTTAGATATTCCTATTAATATCCCTAGTGTTTCGGAAACCATAGAAGGGTCTTGTGAAGATGTTAGTGATCTGAATGGAATTTGTATTCCACTTATGTATTTTGATTATTTGAGAGAAAACTATGAACCCATTTTACAAAAACTTATTATCGCCAATATGAAAGAAGTCCCCCCTGAACACCATAAATTCCTTCATAATGCGGTTCGTGATATGCCACCTATATGTGAGACCCCAAAAGATTATCTATATGTAGCAAATTTATTTACCGCCACACAAGATTTACTTCATTCTCGGTTTAAGCAAATTTCTATAGATGATTATCATTGGATTACTCAGGAAACCATACAACAATGTTTCTCTCAATTAGATCATGTTTTAAAAGAAGAATGCTCAAAGGGAAATTGGAAAGTTGAACAAAATATTATACAATACCACGATGAAATGGAACATGTTACACTAGACTCTTTATTGTCTTCCAAATTACAAGATCCTACATCTGTATATAGATTCTCCGCTCGTGCTGATTTAATCACAGAAGATTCATTGTGGGAATTAAAATGTACTAGTCAACTCACTATAGACCACAAATTACAACTCATTTTTTATGCTTTTTTATACTCTATGAAATATTCGGGGGATAAAAACGCAAAACAATACTTCCTATACAACATCAAAACAAATGAACAACTACAATTACACGCAACACAAGAACAATTAACAACTGTTATTGTGGAAATTATCAAAAACAAATACTACAAAGCACCTGACATTAGCGATGAAGAATTTATTAGTATGTTTTCGGATAAAACTATATAAAACTCTTATAAAAATATACTATAATATGAAGGTTTTTTATGTGTGTTCATGGGGTGGATGTGGTTCGAAACTCTTATGTAAATATTTAAATAAATTTGGAAAAGCAATTCATATTCATGACCCAAAACCTCCAGATATTTTGGAATATGTTGGATTTAAAAATGGATCTTTCGGATGGTGCCCATATTCTCTTCCTGATTACGAAGAAAAACATAAACATATTGCGAATAGAGGCCTGGAATGGTTTAATGGAATCCCTATAGATAATAAAGATACATATTATGTCATTTTTTTATATCGGAACCCTACATATTGTATCAAAAGTCGTTTTTGGTCTCCGAAACATTTAGAAAATATTAAATCACCCATATGTCGTAATATACAATATGTTTGCCGTTCTAAAAAAGATCTTTACAATTTACAAACTTTTTACAATAATTACATGTACAATTTGACAAAAGAGTATCCTATATATGCTATAAAATATGAAGAACTTTTTGAAAGAATACATGAATTGGACAAACTTTTCGAAATTAACGAAAATAAACATCATACATTAGACGAAAAGATAGAAAAAAAACAATCAAAGGATCTTACTACAGAAAATCTACAAGAAATTTATAAGGAACTTATTCACGATATGAATCAACATGAATTTATTACAATCGTTTAATTTAGCATATTTTATTCTCTCATTTTTGTTATATACATGGAAACTAAATATTATTGTCAGATTTGTAAATGTTCGTTTGCTCGTAAATATTTATATAAAATTCATCTAGATTCTTTAAAACATTTTATGAGAACCAATAATAAAGAAGAATTATTTCAATGTGATTGTGGGAAATACTATAAAAATAAAAAAAGTATACAATTCCATAAAAAAAGAGCTATATGTATTCCTATTCGACAATCTATTACCGATTCGGAATCATCTATCGCACTATCCTCTCAACCTGAACACTCGCATTCTTAAATTCATTTATTAGGAACTCGGTTCCTTTTTCACATTTCAATGGATCTGAACATGAATATAAATCTATCCTTAATTGATTCTTTTCCGGCCATGTATGAATTGAAAAATGACTTTCAGTAAGTAAATATAACATAGTCAGCCCTTGTGGTTCAAATTCATGAGACATTTTATTCAATATAGTTACCCCTGAATATTCCAAACATTTATCGCATATTTTCATTAGTCTTTTATTATCATAAATTAATTCCTTTTCTACATTATCAACATTTACCAAATAATGAACTCCTGTACATGTTTTACACCCCGATCTAAAATATGGAAATATTACTACACTAATAGTTAAAATGAGTAATAAAAGCGCAATAAATATATTGTTTTTCATCTATATATTTATTCTCCATAATAATCTTTTGTAATATAGCTTTTGTGCTTATCTACATCATATTCTTCTAGGCTCTTGGATATTTTTTTTAATTCAATATTTTGCGATTTGTCATCTATACCATATTTTTCAGAGCACATAATAAATTTATATTCATTTGTATCTTCGTATGTTGGAATACCTACTTTAAATATACCCACTTTTGAAAAATTCATTTTTAAATCATTCATTATTTTTTGTTTTCGAGTTCGAATACTCAGTGGCATATTATCTACAATATATCCGTTCTTTACCAATACCCCTTCTTTTGTCATTTTCGTTTTACATAATTTAAAAAATGCGGAACTTTCTACTGGAGAATTTGTTGTACTATCTTCAGTGACATCTATTATTACTAAATCATATCTAAAATCTGGTAGTTTTTTTATTGTCTTAAAAGCATCTCCTATATGAATAGTTACTCTCGAATCATTTTTATATCTTGATATATTTGACTCTTTAAAATATTTGAGACTCACGTCTATTACCTTTTCATCCAATTCTAACATATCCACTCTATTTACATTGTATTTCATTACTTCTCTCAAACTCATTAAATCTCCCCCTCCAACTAATAGAACATTTTTTATTGATTTTAAATAAGATGCTGGAAAATGAACTATAAACTCATGATACATTTTTTCATCGTTCGTACATAATTGTATTTCTTCATTTAATATTAAACATTTATCATACCCATATTGATTCGGATTAATTTGTACAACACTTATATTCTGATATTTCGATTTTTTATCATATAAATACTCTAAACCTACATATTCTATCAAATTTTCTAAATTAAACCCTTCTGGAAATACCGTCTCAAATTGTTCTATTTTCCTAAAATACCATATAATACAAATAATAAAAACGATACTCGCAATAAGAAAAAAAAATACGGATGTATTTCTTTTTGTCATTTTTACTTATACATTATATACTTTTTATTTATCTAATGTATTGTAAACTTTATAGATATTTATGCTCTTTTTCTTCCCAAGCATAATGTCTCTTACAACCACTATATAATCCTAATTTATCACATTGTGCGTGTGTACATTTTTTTCCATTTTTCATCATTTTTCCACATAAATAATAATATGTACCATTTTCGACTTTTCTTTTGTTTTCCTCCCAAGCATTATGTGCAGCCTCAAAATCGATATCTACATCATACCAGTACAATGTGTCTTCAGATTTATTACGAATACCAAATCGCTCTTGGTAAGCTTCAATTTCTTCAATTTCTGTAATATCACTACATATACTCATGTCTTCATCATGTTCAGATACCGTATTTTTTTGTTGTTTTAATGATTCTAACACATAATATCTTGTGTTAGAATTCGCATTTGAACGCAATACCATTTGCTTTTGTTGACTTCTTGTAGTTACCATGTTGTTAGAATATTTTGTGCTATATCATTTATAAATAAATTATAAAAATGAGAGAAAAAATCAATTTTTAGTTTTTACGATTTTCGACTTTTTCTACGTTTACTTCGTCGAATCGTTTTTCTTCCATTTGCTATAAACTTGGGATTATTTTGTAGTGCTCTCAATAAACGCAATTGTTTTTGTGCCTTTTCTTTTGTAGTACATCTAGCAAACACTTTCCGGCCGGTCGCATTTTTCTTTGTTTTCCTTTTTCTCACCGTCCAACATTTCCATTTTTTATTTGGAATATAACTCATAAAATATGGCATTTGAGACAAATATATACATATATTACATTTTTTTATTGATGAATGAAATCACTTAAAATTGAATTCTTTATTGACAATATATATTCTACAAAACATATTGTTATGGATACCACAGAAATTATGGAGAATACTCTAACTGGAGACGCTAAACGTTTTTATGATTCCTTAAATGAAAAAGAAAAGCAAGCTTTTCACATTGCCCAAAATCACTTGGGTTCTTTATTCACTGTTGAAAAAACAAACGGCTTTTTAAAATGGAAACAAACACAAAAATAATCTAAAAACTCTAATTTTCATCTATAAATCTTGTTTTTTTGAAATCTTTATAGTTCATTTTATTTCCTAATTTAGATCCGTTTTCATTTGTTAGATTGTTTGTATAAGGTACAGTATTTAATATTTTACAATTTTGAATTGACCCTAATCGTCGAAAATTATTGATAAATCGTATTTCATTTTTAGAAGTTTCCTCTTTTTCACCCTCTTTTTTATCCGGTTTTTTTTTCCTTAGAAACGCATCTGATTGAAAATCTATATTTAAATTTTTACGTTTCTCTCTTTTCTTTTCTTTTTCTTTTTTTTCTTCTTCTAATTTCATTTCATTAAATGGATTTTTATAATTTTCCGGAAGTTCTTTATTGTCCAAAAAGAAATCACGACAATAAAAGATTCGTACATATTTCATCGCACACGCATTCAACCATTGATATGATATTTGAATATCTGAAAAATACCCAAACGCATGTTTATATAAGTCATAAAACATTACTAGATTCCCTTGCGGAGTATTTTGAAACATTATTCTAGATTTCCATAATGTCTCATGTTCAGATTCCCTTTTTATCATCTGAATATACTTTTCATAACAATACAAATCTGGATGTATGTTACTATTTGTCATATGATTATCGTTTTCAAATAATTCCAAGAACTTTTTCCTTTCTTTTACATCTAGTGCTTCAACGTCTTTTTCTGTGTACGATTCTACAATACTTCGACTCCATTTTCCTAAAGAATAACACAATACAATCGATGCTGTAAATATAACACTCGATTGAAATGTATACAATAAATCAATTATATGAGAACTCATTTTCTTATAGTTACATATAAAATATTATTTATATGTATTATCAATTTTGTTTGTACATTCTTTATAAATCTATTTCGATCCAACCGTCTATAGAAAAGATATCACCATGCCACATCTGTTTACCTCCTATTCTATATTTCGGATAATAAACGTTTGAAAAAAATGATAAATACCCAATGATGGCTGAAAAAGAACCATGTGATAAAATTACATTTTTACATGTACTCGCAAATTGGATTGTATTTACTTCATTGTACTTTATTAATGACGCATTTAGATACGTACTTAATAAAGTTTTTATTATTTCATGGTTTGGTGCGTCTGTTGATATGTATAGATTGTCGAACTTATTCATGTTAATCGCCTTTTTGTAATATTCTATTCCAGGATTGGTTTTTCTGGCAAATTTTTCAGTATCTCCCAACCTCACATGTAAATATAAATCGTTATTATTATTATAACGTTCCTTATATGGATTACATTTTATTATATTCGATTTCACTTCGTCAGAGTGTATATGACTATATATCAATTTAGTAATGTCATATGTCTGAAAAAAATATTTATTAGGGTTTAATTTGTATTCTAATTTTTCAATATTTAAAGTTTCAAAATAATTCTTATCATTTAAAACTTTTCCACTAGTATATACAAGTCTACCACAATATAATTCTATACCTAATTTATTTATAAGTTCTGCGCTAGAATAACATACTTTTAAATCATGATTTTTTGCTATAAAACTTACCGCTAAGTTTCTTATAATTTGATTTCCTAAACGACCATTCCTTTTTGTAGTAATTATAGTCATTAATTATCAATATATATTTATTTTTATATATCATTTTTCAAAAATGATTTTCGATAATTGAATAAATCTTCTACTTCTTTGTCTAAAAATGGAACTTCAATATGGTCATACGTCTTATAAGGATTTTCTGGGTGTAATCGAACCAAGCACATTCCCTTTATTTTTTTCCCGTATTTTCGTTCCAATATCCCCCTGTAAATATTCAATTGAAGAGAATATTGCCAGAAATTACAATCCGGTAAATGCGATATACATGATGTCAGTGCCATTTTATTTCCGAAGGATTCTGGCGACAACTCTTTTGTCCGTTTCCAATCATATATCCATAGATCTCCATTTTCATCTTCAAAAACCATATCTATGGACCCAGCCAACCTTAGCTCCTCATAAAATACTATCCATTCCGTTCTATACGGTTTCAAATTTTTATAATCTTCCGCAAATTTTAAGAAATATCCATACTCTTCACTCGTATTATTCACTTCCATTCCATTATAATAACATTCTATGTCAAAATGCATGTCCGTTCCTTTCTGCGCCGCATCATTCGATTTCCATAAATCCCGGACTTCGTCTTTCGTCATACCATAATATTTATAGTTTGGATCTTTGTATACTTTACTTCCTCTGAATATATTGTCCAATACTTTTTCCGTATCGAATTTTGAAAAATGTGTATGAATCCATGTAGTCACTGACGTAAACCCAGAATCCCCATCTATTGTATAAATATGCGGCCCTTCGTCAAATACAATATGCTCATCTCTTTCATGCGCATTTTTCTTTGTTAAATAATCTGGTGGTGTTTTTGACATATTGGATTACTTATTTATATGGTTGAAAAACATTTAAGTGCGTTTTTGAATTCAATTTTTTAAAACTGGTCTATATCATACACTACGCCAAATAAATCTAAAAATGCTTCAAGATCCCCTATTTCACTTGGAATTTCTGGAATATTTCCTGTATAGTACATACCACTTCTCTCATTTTCATTTTCATACTTCTTACAATCGATATGAATTGTAAATATATTTTCTGCTTTTAGTGAAGATTCATTATTTAGTTGTTCTATAGAATTATTCAATATATTTACATAACTACGTTGTGATGTTAAATAACGCAAATCTGTTTCAGATGTTTCATATCTATTTCCAATTATATGACCTAATCCACAGTTAATTATAGATTTTACAAAATGTTCTTTTTTCATTGGATCTTTTATTTGTTTCAATTTATCTAATATAGGTTGTGTAATTTCTTTAATATACGCTCGCCCGTAATCCACTAATTTGACAATACGTTTTGTGTATATATTTATTTCATTTTTTTCTATTTCTTCGTCATCTAATATATATTTGAGACAAAACTCAAACGGAACTTCATATACCATTATATTACCAGCATGTAAATCTAAATGAAGAAAATTTTCTGATCCTAATGCGTATAATGGCGCATATATTTGAAATACTATATCTGGTATGTTTAATTGATCAAGAGGCGTACCTTGTGTATAATATTCTTTACTACTCAAAGATTTACCTGGATAAAAATCTGACATAAGGGCATAATTATTCTTCGCCCTACAATTATAATTTCCATCCTTATCCGATGAAACTGGATTTATTGTTGTTTGTAATTCTTTTAATTTCAAATCTTTCTGTTTTTCACTATAAAAAACTTGATTGTCTAAAAACTTAATCATTCGTATTTTCCCTACACCTGGTTCATATTCAAATAATCTATGCGTACGAATAAAACATGGGAATACTTGTAGCCAATTATTTATTTTAATACCACATTTATACTCATAAACCAGATTGTCTATTTTTCCAGTTGTATTGCTTTCTGTTCGAGAACTTTTCAATACATACGTTTTATTATCATTCTCATATTTTACTACAAAACCGTTTCTTGATTTTTCGCCAATTTGAATTAATTTGCTAATCGGATTGTCATTTTCATCAAATACATCCAAATCTGTATTTTCCTTTGTAATATCTGGTTTCGTATCCGGTTTCGCTTTTTTTGGAGCAAATGTATTTTTATTGTCATTGTCATCAAGTTTTTTTCTCTTCATTGGCGTCTTCATTGGCGTCGTTTTTTTTCCTTCTCCTCCTCCTCCTCTTTTCAATCGTTTTTTCATACTTTTTCGTTTTACACGCTTCGGTTTTATCACTCTTTTTCTTGTTCTTGCCATCTATATTAATATACTAATATTTTATTCTACTATAATGTTATTTACTCTTTTTATTTCTTTTGTATCCAAACCGTCTAAAATTACTTGTACACCAAATTGTCTATTACTATGTAAAATATATTGCGCAATATTCATTTTAGGTAATATATAAGATGGACAATAATTTTTATATATACTATAGAAACTATAGAAATTTGAAAAATATATATTGGTAAGACGACGGTTGTATATAGATTGTATTTGTTTCATTGACTTACGATATTCACAATAAAAAAAAACATTGTCATCAAAACTATATATGTAATCGATTAACACATCCGGTAAATCAAAAAATCGCATTTCTCTTGAGTTATTATACCTGAATCCTTTTATACTTTTTTATATCAGTAAAGATTTTAAATGTTTTTTCTCTCTTTCTGCAGTTTTTCTAAAAATACAAAGACATCAGAACTTTTTTATTTTTTATCATAATCGAAAAAGGAAAATATGAGAGATAAAAAGCAAAGATAATTTATACCGGTTATTATTGTTACTGGTTTAATCAAATTCTATGGTCTGGAAATTCGTTTTCACTATATTGTAAATCTTTTCAACTATCATATTTATTGACTGATTACTCTTAAATGAATCGTCCAACATTTTCTGTAAATACATCATATCTTTTTCTTGTGCTTGTGGTGATGAATTTATTTCATCTTCGTTGTCTTTTTGCCACTGTGTATACATTTCATAAAATCGAGAACCTATAAATGTACATAATTTTTTTAACAAGTCTTTTTCTAGTTTTATCCATTGCTTTGTATTTGTTTCTGATGATTCCGCATATACATACAATAAATTCGGTCTTTGGAAATATCCTTTTACTGGCATTATCGTTTGAAACATTTTCATCACTTCTAATTCATTTACTAATATTTCCATTATTCCGTCTCTCATTGTTTTTTGAAATACTATATCTAAATGCCTCTGTGTAATATTTAGCGACTTGAACCATTGTTGAATCGTTTGTGATGGTTTTGTATCCAAAGAATTCAAATAATTCAACACAGTCAGCTTTTTTCGTTGTTTTAAATATGTAAGTTCCGATTGTTGTTTGGATACCTTGTTTTGTAAAACTTTCACCTGATACACCAAATGTCGTACCAATACGTCCCTTTGTTTGTCCGTCATCGCAGGTTCGTAATTGTCCATTTCATTATACTTTCGATGCTTTGCCGCATAAAAGATTTCACAATACGATACATGTTTATCTAATGATCGTTTACAAGTAAATTCTCTGCTACAATAATCACAATAAAAATCATCCATCTCCTATATATTTACTTGGATTCTTTGTTTTTGAATAAAAATAGAAAAATACTATATAATTCAATTTTCTAAATGAATTTCACCTTTAGCAAAAAACTCCCTTCTCCCGTGATTCAAGTAAAACAAACCACTCTTAATCAACTTACCCCTCTTGAAAAAAAATTGAACCAACTCCAGGCGAATCAGCCAAAAGTTGTTTTTGGAAATATATTCCAAAATTTGAGAAACGCTTCATCATGTTCTAGTTGCGGAAAATAGAATGTGTAGAATTATTATAGAATGAGTAAATATTTTGATAGTCATAGTCGGACGTTTATGGAACCACAGGTCGTTGAAAATGGCAATCATATGGTGATGACCAACGTATATTCCGATACGAAGAAAAAATACGTCAATATTGATACAAAGTTTCAAGAAGAGTATAATCAAGGCACTTGCTTAAGTACAAATGTTCTATATGCTGATAGCGCTTCTAATTTATATGTCGCTAATGTTCCTCCAATGAAACGCATGATGGCCGATGTACAATACAAATTCCCTCAAGCCATTACAAATGTAAGAAGCATGAAAGTGATTAATGCTGAAATTCCTATTAGTTATCATAATTTTTCTTCTCAAAAAGGCAACACCTTCTTTGTAGTAGAAGATTTATCTGACAATAGTAGATTTTTATCTATGATTCCAGATGGAAATTATGATATGACTAATTTAATAGATATCATTGAAAAACAACATGATACAAGTAATACTAACAATATTACATTTATAGATGGGGATTATGTAGGTACTGTAGGACAAAACATTGTCCATCAAGATCCTCCTGGTATACAAATTTTCATTGATGATTTTAGCAAGAAAACTAAAATACGTCTCACCGCAAACGCAAGTTCAAAAGGCTATAGAATTCATTTTAATGTTGATGCGAAAGGTCAAGTAGATAAATATAACTTGAAATCCAAACTAGGATGGGCACTTGGGTTCCGTGAACCCGTTTATGAAATTATACAACGTGATCATCCAGACATATTGTTAACTGACTTTACTATAAATTCCAGTAATACCGTTGACTATATTGAATCAGAAGGTATTGTCAATTTAAGTCCATTTTCCTATATGTATCTAGCCATTGACGAGTTCTCTCATTCCAAACCAAATTCCTTTATTACTCCGAATTATGATTCTTTGATGAACTCGAATATTATTGCTCGTATTTCATTGGATGCCCATAATACAAGTCCTACCGTTTACGCAAGCACGGGTAATGGGAAAATGGTGAGCGAAACACGCACATATCAGGGAAAAACAGATATTCAACGATTACGTATCAAACTCCTAGACGACTTCGGAAAAGTCATTGACTTGAACCATATGGATTTTTCATTTGTCCTCGAAATCGAATATCAATAAAATTGAATTTTCGTTCCTTATTGAGTAGTTCATATAAAATCTTATATTTTATACGTACTAATATTATGGAGAGAAAAGAGTTGTCCTTAGAACAAGAACACGCATTACAACTTTTTGAAAATGGAGAAAATATTTTCATTACTGGCCCAGCTGGTACTGGAAAAACTTGTTTAATCAATCAAATTGTTGCTTCTGCTATACGACGTAGAAAAAACTATCAAATTTGCGCCATGACTGGTTGTGCTGCTCTTTTATTAGGATGTAACGTAAGTACTCTTCATTCTTGGAGTGGAATTCGATTGGCCAAAGGCACTATAGAAGAGGTTTGCGCAAATGTAGAAGGCAACAAAAAAAATACGGCAAAGTGGAAAAAAATACAAGTTCTTGTTGTAGATGAAGTCAGTATGATGTCACTTCGTCTTTTTAACATATTAAATTATATTGGAAAACGTATACGCAACATTGATTCCAGACCTTTCGGTGGAATACAATTGGTATTTACAGGAGATTTTTATCAACTCCCTCCGGTTGGTGGTGCGGAAGATGGATCTAGTTCGTTTTGTTTTCAATCTGAGAATTGGTACAATACATTTTCACTAGACAATCATATTGTATTATCTACTATATTCCGTCAAAAAGATCCACAATATAAAAATATTTTGAATAATATTCGAGTTGGTCAAATTGATCAAAGTATGATTGATTTGCTTAATTCCTATATAAACCGACCATATAATAAAGACGATCATAATGGTTGTGTACCTACAAAATTATTTGCCATACGAAAAAAAGTAGAAATGATTAATCAACAAATGTTTGATGCGATTGAAGAACCTTGTTACGAATACAATCATATTGTGAAAAAAGATTGTAGTACTTGGGTCGAATCTGGTAAATTATTGACCTACGAAACAATGGCAAAATGTAGAAAAGAATTGAATCCACGAAAAATGGAAACTGAATTGGAATTTTTATTGTCCAATTGCCCATGTGAACGCATTTTACATTTGAAAAAAGGGGCAAATGTTATGTGTACTGTAAATCTTGATTTAGAAGCTGGTATTTGTAATGGTTCTATTGGAATCATTGTAGAATTTATTGTAGTTCCAGACTCTCCTCCTATACCCGTCGTTTTATTTTCAAATGGAATAAAACGACAAATGATGTTGAAATATTGGCAATGCGAAGAATTTCCAACCCTTGCGATCGCCCAGATTCCTTTACGTTTAGCATGGGCAATGACCATACACAAGATACAAGGTGCTACTTTACCTATGGCAGAAATCGATATTGGGAATAGTATTTTTGAATATGGACAAACATATGTCGCATTGAGTCGTGTCAAAAATTTAGATGGATTATACTTGTGCGGATTTCAACCCAGTAAAATTAAAATACACCCCAAAGTCAAAGATTTTTATGAAAGTATTCCCATAGTGGAATATGAAGAGGAAGAGGAAGAAGATAAAATAGTGGGAAATAAGAGGAGCGTGGAAAAGGATCAAGAATTAGAGTTAGAAAATATGATATGTGACAATAAAAAAGAAAATACCTTTATAAATATGGGCGCTAAATGGACGAAAGACGAAGAAGACAAATTATTGGAATATCTGGCACAAGACTTTACTATAAAAACGATTGCCCAACTTCATCAACGGACTCCTGGTAGCATTACGGCTCGACGAAAACTTATGGCTTATCATATGCACCTAGAAAATAAATCCATGCTCGAAATCATAGACAAAACAAAATTAAGTGAAAAACAAATATTAGACACCATACAAAAAAATCAAATGGAAAATTCAAATATAAAAAACGTACCTGTATCTTTTGAACAATTCGCTTACCAAAACGATATGGATATACCTAGCAATAATATTAAAGTTCTAAAATTAGATTGATATACAAAAACGACATAATGGAATATATAAGTCATCTGACCCTATTTGTATTTGCGATTGATTTGTCGCATCTTTTTTATGTGAAAATATCGCCTTTGACCCATTCTTACAATACACACACAATGAATGTAATTTATACACCTTATCACACAATGGAATTAAATCTAACATTTGGCCAAACTTTTCTTGTTTGAAATCTCCGTCCAAACCAGCTACATATACATGTACTTTATGCTGATTCACCATTTCATAGACACTTCTATACAAATCTGGGAAAAATTGCCCTTCATTTATTAACACTGCCAATGTTGCTTTCGAATTTGTAAATTTGTCTATATTTTCATCTATTACTGACCGTAATCTGGATGTATGAATACATTCAATATGCTTTTGATCATGAGTATACATATCTGTATTCGCATAACGAGTATCCGCACTATGATTTATCACCAATACATCCATATCACAAAATGTATATTGTTTGTAGATTTCAATAAGTTTAGATGTTTTTCCTGAAAACATTGGACCTAATATGATTTCCAGATATCCATGCTTTAGATTCTCCATTTTTTTATTAACCAGGAATCTCTTTATGTTTCTTTAATATATATTCATGACCGCTGGTAGTGTTTTACCCGTGACTATCCATAAAGGACAACTCTTGTTCTTATTTGGGAAAGAAAATGATATGGAAGACAGTGCGAAAGGGTTTTCCGATTTCGGAGGGTCGGTTGAAGATGGAGAAAGTATTCAAGAAACCGCTATGAGAGAAGGTGGCGAAGAATTAACAGGGTTTTTAGGAGATTCTTATCAACTAAAGAAACATATAAAATCTCATGGAGGTACTTTTAAGATTCAACATAATAAATATCACATCCATCTTTTTTATTTGCCATATGATAAAAATTTACCAAAATATTACAATCTAAATCACCAATTTTTATGGAATCGTATGGATAGAGAAGTGTTGAACAAAACGAAACTTTTTGAAAAAATCGAAATACAATGGTTCTCTCCGTCTATGATACATAAAAGAATAAAAGAATTCAGGCCTTTTTATCAAGAAATCGTTCGTCATGTTCTCTCAAAATCTTCCAAAATCAAAAAGTTTATTCATAAATGCTCTCGGAAAACTATTAAAAAATCGAGTACTTTTAAAAAACATCGTTCGACTATAAAATATAAAAATAAATAAACATTTAGAATATTTACCATAGATACAGGCTGTCAGCTTTAGGAGGAAAGACAATCTGTTTTCTTATTTCTTATTTCTTATATCATAAATTCGATGATATAAGAAATAAGAGTTTCAACCACTATTGAACTTTCCCATTACTATATATACATGTCTCAATCTTGGAAAAAATATGGTAGTATCAAAAATCTCGATTCTATGAATCATTTAAATGTAAACTCTATTACTACAAACGAGTTCAATATTCGAAAAGCATATCAAGGTACTTTCAAAGTAGAAGGAGAAATTTTCGGAACAAATAACGCAAGCATTGATAAAAGTATTACCGTCAAGGAAAACATTATTGGGCAAAACGATTTACAACTTTACGAAAACATTATTATGGGAAATCCCGATCAAAGCGAACAAACACAGTTCATTGCTTCGAATTCTAATGGCATTGGTCTGAATATTGATTCTCCACAAGCGATCTTAGATATAAGTGGTTCCTATGAAAATGCCATTAATGTATACAGTAATTCTGAAAGAACATACAGTGTGCTCGCACAAAACAAAAATCGTCTGAAAATCGGCATCGAGGTAGACGCTTCTTCTTCTAATATTATTTTTGATCGTGGAACCACTTCTACTTCTTCATTAAACTACACTGGGGATCAATTTGAATTGACACAACGCCTTCATGTCAATCCTGATATTAATACCCCATCTGGCCCTTCTCTCAAAATTAGTGATAATTCTTATAATCACGCAGGATTCTTCCAAGATGTGTATGGTACAGATTCTTATTGTTGCGAGCCGGTTGAAATTACTTCCAATAATGATTCTACTAAACCTATGATGTTTTTCTCTAATGGCGAACAAAATGGTTGGTACATGGGAGGTGGTAAATATCCTAGTGATGATCGTCAATTTGGATTTATGGGCTATAAAGATCAGAATGCTTCTTCTTCTCAAAACCCCTTTGTTATGTCTCAAATTCAAGTCTCTGGAACAGGTTCGGAAAATCGAGTTACCACTGGATTTAATACATTCAAACCTACTCTTGATTCATGTGCTGTAGATATAAATGGCCCTATACAAATAAAACATCAAGAACTGAGAGAAACCCTTAAAACTACGGGATTGATTAATAATGTTTCGTTTTCCAAACAAAATCCAGCTTTTGGTGTGGCCATACAAACTAATGTTTCTAGTGTTTCGAATGTTTCTTTTCATAAAATATTTGCCTCGACGGATTATGGAAAAAATTGGAATTCTACTGATATTTCATTTCAACCAGAGGACATATCCGATATAAATGAAACCTCATTATATGTCCTTTCTTTTGATATCAGTTGTGCGATTGCCATTTCGAAATCAACACAAAATTCGGGTACAAGTAAATTCCATATATTTTCAACCAATGACTTTGGAACTAATTGGAATTATACAAAATTGTCAGATGGAGGTATTTTTACAAATCCTACTAGTACTCGTATAGTACCATACATTTTGGAAACTTCTCACCCAGATTACAGTGTTTTTCTTAATCCTGTTGATATAACCTCCAATAATTTGTACTACTTAGAATTGAATATTTCTAACTCAACATTTACTATTAGTAATAGATCTATAGTTTCCGGATTACAAATTGATTATGCGGATTATGACTCCGTCAATACTTTATATTTTATAAACGACCATAATATTCAGAGCGTCAATACGAGTGCCTTATTAGGAACTGGAACTGGATCTGTTTCCATAAGTAACACATATTCAAATACGGATTTATCTCACTATCATTTTATTCATACGGATCCGAATTACTTATTCGCCTGTGGAAATAACATCATTTCTATAGAAAAATCCAGTAATTGGTATGACATTTCCTTTTCGGATTCACCCGTCTTCCGTTATGCGACTATACTAGACCTTTCCCACGCACTCGTTGTTGGAGACAATGGGGTCATGTATTATACTCAGGGTGGTAGTATTACAGATTCTTCTAGCTGGAAAAAAGTAGAAGACTCTCACATTAATGGCATGGGAAATGAAGATTTACTTCGAAATGCGTCATTATGTTATACACATTATATTGACTCTTCGGGACACTTTTTATTTCATGCGGATATATCAAATTCAAATTCAAATAGCAATATCGTTTTTTCTTACTTTCCTACTTTATGGTATCCAGACATTTCCCCTCCGCTATTCACTATTGAAGGACATATTGAAACTCATTTAGAATCTATTAAAATTTTCGATAAAAATGTAAAAACTATACAGTTTGGTTCTGAAGCCGATGTCTTTATGAATACCATTTCTTTAGTAGGGAACAATAATAATGTTATTAAATTAAGTTATGACAATATTAATGATTCTTTATTTATTGATGGAAATTTGAGAGTATCTGGAACAGTAATAGATATTTGCGGTGGTGTAACGAGTGGCACTGGCGGTACTACTGGCGGTACTACTGGCGGTACTACTGGCGGTACTACTGGCGGTACTACTGAAATCAATGAACAAGGTATTGCTTTTAATATGATAGGTACTAATAGTGATAAAATATTCACAAATTTTCTATTCGCAGATAAAAAAGAGGATGCCCTAAAAAATAGTGGATATTATATTTACAATGCGGTTAATGGTAAGGCACACGATGGTTTTTTTAAAGTCAGTTCTGATGATATTAATCGACTAAGTATTCGTAGTATTGGAAACGAGAATATTGTTGCTTTTGATATGCCCAAATTAACTGCTAGTACGAATAGTAATACTTATAGTTTATTGACTTTGAAACACAACTCCACCCCTACTGATTTTAGTGATCTTTCTGATAATTATATTATTCAAAGTTCCGAATCCGGGGGAGGTACGTACAACATTGATGTTTGTGCGAATTTATTTAACGTTGGCAATTTGACTTGTAATGGCGTTTTGACTTGTGATACAATAATTGCGAATAGTCAAGTTGTTCAAGGTACATCTGTTGAAGGCGACTCTACAATTACAAATGGAAATCTTATTATTGATGGTGGAGCTGTTGATATTTCTGTAAATGACGGAATGATGGCTTTCAATATGGAAGGGTCGGATAATACTGGAATTTATTATCATGGTAACAAACAATTTTCATTAATCTCAAACAACGTTGAACAAATAATTGTGAATGATACTGGTACTACAATTGGAGATTTGAGTATTTCCAACAATTTATCTGTTACATATCTTACTACTTTAAATGGCGGCTTGACTATGGACAATTTCTCTGTAGCAGATACTACTGGCAATACAGACATTAGTGGTACATTAACTGTTTATGATACTGCTGATTTTGCGAAAAAACTTACTTGTAGCCTATCTAGTGGTACTGGATTAGAAGTTACTAATGATGCCACTATTGGCGGTTCACTTACTGTTACAGGTGCTATAGACGCAAATGATACTGCTAATTTTGC
>Ga0213869_10000494_pt1 | contig 32285 bp, 30 predicted proteins | sample PICome_10_FD_160083 | JGI IMG/M metagenome (GOLD analysis project Ga0213869, IMG submission 160083) | Coastal seawater microbial communities near Pivers Island, North Carolina, United States - PICO132 | ecosystem: Environmental > Aquatic > Marine > Coastal | place: USA: North Carolina...
GGGCCGTATCGAGTTGTTCTTGGGCTGCGTCGACCCGTACTTGTTCTGCGTCCTGGGCCGCCATCACGGCCTGGTTTGCTTGGTCGACACCCTCGTCTGCGAGTTCGGCTCGTTGTACGGCATCGATTGCCTGCAATAGCGAGTTAGAAGGCCGATCGGCGTTCGCTTCATCCAGCGTTTCTTGGGCTCGTACGATCTGGTCGAGCAACTTTTGGCGGGCCTGGGCGTCGCGAGTCTGCTGGACAAGTGACGGCGGCTTCAGCAGATCAGACAACCTGTCGTTCGCATTCGCGAGTGTCGTGCGAGCAGATTCAACCGCTTGTTCGGCCGCCTTGATTTGGGCTTGCTCGCCCTCGTTTTCCCCCCGAGGTTCGTACCCGGCTTCCTCGTACATGGCCTCGATGGCATCTTCGGTCGCAGAGCCGTACAAACGGTCTGGTTGGACCGCAAGGAAACCCAGGCGCGTGAGTGATACCTCGAGCTGCAACACATCGTCGCCTTCGAGGCCAGGCTTGAACTCACGGAACGTTGGCAAATCGCCCTCGAGCACAAAGACCGGACGACCACTTACCTCGATGATGACATCACCCTCGTTGACCTCGGTATCGATCTCGGGGACCCGCCCGGTCACTACCCGAGCGGAGCCGTCTCCTAAGGCTGAGTCGAGTTCCAGATCAAGAGCGCCTTCGAACTCGGCGTCGCCCCTGACGACGACATCGTTCGATAGTGCCGTCGCCTCGACTGGCACCGCAATCAGCGATGCCTCGGGTGCGGCGACCACAGCCCGTGCGTCCTCGGGCGATTCAAGTTGCTGGCCGAGCACGTAGCCACCGACGCCAAAGGCCACAGCTACGGCAACCACTGCCAGAAAGAGTCGTTTACGGCTTGTCATCTGTCCTCCATGGAGCGCATAACAATGACGGGGGAAAGTAAGGACTGGGTGAGAGTTGTCGAAACAGCTGGTGTGGATCGACAACCACCAGTAGAGCTACATACTGGCCCATGTGCGGAACGGGTCGACAGAAGATGGGACCAAGGCTCTCAGCAAACCTGGCGAACGACTACAGAGTTCACTGGTCGTCCCGACGGGAGCGAGATGGAACATCATGATGGCGATTGCAGCTCCGCGATGCGGAACCGGTTGTCGTCGAGAAACTCTCGTTCATAGTCGGATCGCAACTGCGCGAGTTCGTCGGCAAACCCGAGCCGGCAGTCGAACCCAGCTACGGCAACGTCCCGCTCAAACGCAGCAAGGGCAGCAAGGGCATCGAGGGCATCGGGTGAGGCGACCTGGGTCACACCATTGGTCGCAACAAGTTCGATGTCGAGTAGCCGCGCATAGACATCATCGCTCAGCGCGGCTTCGTTCACGTAGGAGTAACCAGCGGTGTTCATGCATGCCGACCAGTCTTGTTGAAAGCGAATGACTCGGGGGTCGGCATTCAGGCGTGAGTTCAGCGAAGACAGTTCGGGAGCGAAGGCGTCGATCAGGGCTACGGACGCAACGATGTCGTTGTACGATTGCTCCCAACAACCTGGGGCCGGCTCGATCGATGTGTTGGTCGGTGCACGTAGATCGCCCACGAGTGCCCGGTCGTAATCCACCTGTTGTTCGGGGGTGAGCGATGCCACGTAGTCGAGGTTTGTTGCCACAGCGTCTGCGGTTTCCCGTGCAGCCTCAGAGACCACAGCATCAATGAACGACACCGTGATGCCTAAGCCATTGATCTGCGTCCAGGCACGAGAGCCGTCACCCACAAATGCGCCTGACCGGAATGCTTCTTCGGCCGGACGGACTGCATACAAGAAGCCTGCCTGCTCCATGCACTGCAGCATGGCTTCATCGGCCAAACGTTGCCGCGAGATCAGCTGATAACGGCGCCGCTCCGGCTCACTCGCAAATCCGAGCTCAACTTCGAGCGGGAAGGCGACGGTCGTCTCGACGCCGAGGTCACTGGTTGCCTCGATCGGGTTGAAGGTCTCGGGCGCAGCGTCTGACCCGCACGCCGTCAAAAGGACGGCCACCACAATCGACGCGACGAAGTACCGAACCATCTCGCGAGCGTACGTCACCCCCATGACACGATCGGGGCATCGTCCCCTCGGACTCAGCTACACACCAAGGCCAGCTAGGCGACTTGCCATCGACCGGGTTCCACTTCGACCGCCTCGCCCCGCTCGTGCATCCGTGCAATATGGAGCGACGCGGTGCGGTGTTCTACCGAATCGGCGAACACATGCTCGACGTGGGGGCGATAGACGAAACGATGCGCCATCATGTCGTCGATCGTGCGAGGTTCGACTAGGAAATCGAGCATCGCTGAGTGCCGCCCGTCGATGATCGCGTGGAACGCATCGATCCGTTCGACAAACTCGTCTCGGCCCTCGATGATTCCCTTGTGGTGAAACGTCACATACCAATCGGCCTCTTCATCACGGATCAGGCGCAGGCTCTCATCAAAGTCTTCGAGGCTTGACCACACGTCGCCGTAGTACGGGCCGAAGCCGGTTAGATCGATGTCGGAGAGGAAGAACACACCACCATCGATGCGGAAACCGCTGTGGCCTCGGGTGTGACCCGGCAGGTGCACCGCCTCGACATTGACGCCACCCAGATCAAACACATGTCCATCGGAGAACCCGTGGGCATCAGGTCGTGGGGTGTAGTGGAACTCATCGAGTACCTGCTGGCCGAAGTCGGCCCGGGTTTGACCCTCGAGTCCGTAGACGTCCATGAGTCCGTCGAGGCTCACAGCACCAAGCAAGTCATCGTGATGAATGTGGATCCGGGCGTCGGAGAACAACCCATTACCAGCCAGGTGGTCTTCATGCGCATGGCTGTTCACCACCGCGTCGATCGGAACGCCCGCACCACCACGTTCAACGACGGTGACCGACGGATCGATAATGATCGTCTCCCCCGCTCCTTGAACGACCACCGAATTCCCGGACGGGTAGGCCCCATTGTCTGGACCGACCAGAACGGTTACCCGATCGGTGAGCTTTCTGGCGTCTTCATTCCACGAAGTCATCAGCTCGACGCTACTTGGATCTGGGCCATCAGCAGTAGCGTGGCGTCGTGGATGACATCGAGCTCATGAACCAAGCGCTGGCCGAAGCTCGGCTCGCACTCGCACACGACGACGTGCCGGTTGGCGCTGTCGTCGTCGTCGACGGCCAGGTCGTAGCGGCTGCGCACAACGAACGCGAACTTCGGGGCGACCCCACAGCGCATGCAGAGGTGCTGGCATTACGAGCAGCAGCCGAGGCCGTGGGTAACTCTCGCCTCGATGGAGCCACACTGGTGTCCACTCTGGAACCATGCCCGATGTGTGCCGGCGCAGCCTTGATGGCTCGAGTCGATCGGGTGGTCTTCGGTGCCGAAGACCCCAAAGCTGGTTCGGTCGGGTCGTTGTACAACTTCGGCGCTGATCCCCGCCTGAACCACGAGTTCGAGGTCACGGCACGCGTCCTGCAGGACGAATGCGGCGCGCTACTCACCGACTTCTTCGCAGCAAAACGCGGCTGACGCCAGCGTCGACTGTAGACGTTTGGCCGGCTACGGGAACACCGACTTCACGTAGACAACGACCGACGCGATCTCTTCGGCACTGAGTCGGTCGGCAAACCCGAAGGTCACGGGGTGCCCGGTTGTGAGTTCGGCCACCATGCCAGCCCTTGAGTACTGGGACCCGACACCGATCAATCCGGCGTTGTACGGCTGTGTGCCGAGCCCGTTCTCCGCATGGCACCGGGCGCACTTCAGGGTGTAGACCTCGGCGCCGTTTGCGGCCAGCACTTGCTGCGAGTCGGTGATCGGCGTCGTCGTCGCCGGCACCGCGGTGGCAGGTGGTTGCGGTGATGGAACAGCCGTGGCCGGAGAACCCGCGGCTGCCACCGGCGGAGGTACCACGGTCGCGACAGCCGTCGATTCGGGTGGGAGAGCAACGGCAGTCGGCGACGCCGGCACTTGCTCAACGATGAGCGCTGTCGGCGACGGCACCGGTTCAACGACAATCGCCGTAGTCGGCACCGCTGACGCCTCCACCACGGCTGCTGCAACCACGCCATCAGCCAACGGATCGCCTGTCTGACCGGTTGCGTCGCGGGAACAGCCCCCGACCAAAACGAGAAACATCGCGCCGACAACGAAACGTTGCCCGGCGCGATGCCACATGTTCAACTCGTTTTCGTTCGTCAGCTGCGGTCGCGAAGTTCGCGGCGCAAGATCTTGCCCGCTGCTGACTTGGGTACTTCGTCGATGAACTCGACGATACGGATCTTCTTGTAGCTCGCGACCTGGCTGGCGACAAATTCCATGATCTCGTCGGCCGACAATTCAGCACCGGGAGCGAGCGTGATGAACGCCTTAGGGATCTCGCCGGCTTCGTCATCCTGAATGCCGATTACGGCTGCGTCTCCAATACCTGGGTGGGTGAGCAGCAGGCCTTCGAGTTCAGCTGGCGGCACCTGGAAACCCTTGTACTTAATGAGTTCCTTCAGTCGGTCAACGATGAACACGTACCCGTCTTCATCAAAGTGAGCAACGTCGCCGGAGTGCAACCAGCCATCGGCATCGATGGTTTCGGCGGTGGCCTTGTCGTTGTTCAGGTAACCCTTCATGACCTGTGGACCGCGCACCCACAGCTCACCATCGCTGCCGACATCGCAGTCGTTACCTTCGAGATCGACAATGCGGCACTCGGTGTTCGAGACGGTCACGCCAGAGGCACCAGCCTTGTTCTCGAAACCGGGAGATGCGTGCGATACCGGTGAGAGTTCGGTCATGCCGAAACCTTGCACGACTGCACAACCGAGGCGGGCGGCACACTCGGCGCCAAGTTCAGCCGACAGAGGAGCAGCACCAGAAAAGACCACCTTGACCGAACTGAGGTCGTACTGGTCGACGAGTGGATGTTTGGCCAGCCCAAGAACGATCGGAGGTACTGCGAAGAACCATGAGACCTTTCGTTCCTGCGTGATCGAGAGTGCCTGTTCCAAATCGAAGCGAGGCATGGTGACGATCGTGACACCATTTGCCAGCAGGCCGTTCATGAGCACCTGCATGCCATAGATATGGAAGAACGGCAGAGCTGCCAAAGCAACGTCGCCTTCTTCGAGAAGCAACACATGTTCCATTTGTGCGATGTTTGCCGTGAGGTTGCCATGCGTGAGCATGACACCCTTGCTGCGGCCTGTGGTGCCTGATGAATACGGCAGCACAACAACATCGTCGTTCGTGACCGGCACCTGCTCGGTAAGCGGCGGGCTGGTCATCAGATCCATCATCGACGGCACACCTTCGACCGGGTCGATGGTCATGACCTCGGTGACGTCGGTTCCTTCGATCGCCTCGATCGCAACGTCGAGAAACATGGAAACCGTGACCAACATCGTCGCGCCAGAATCCTGCAGCTGATGGCTAATCTCGCCCGCGGTATAAGTCGGGTTAATAGTGGTGACGATGCCACCGGCATAAGCAACACCGTGGAAGAGCAGCGCGTACTCAGGGATGTTTGGGGCCATGAGCCCAAGCGTGTCGCCCTTGCCGAAGCCCCGTGCCGCAAGTCCGCCAGCAAGCGTCTGGATACCAGTACGAAGTTGACCAAACGTCATTTCGCGGTCAGAGGGGCCATCGATGATCGCCGGTTTGTCGGCCAGCGCATCAGCATGACGCAGTGTGTAGTCAGTGATCGAGACGCCAACTGGGATCTCGACATCGGGCAGATTTGACGTGTAGATCATGGATCTCCGCAGGCATCAGTGGTTTACCCAACTGACGTTACCGACCTCTCTTCTGTTCTACTGAGGGGATGGCACTTGATTCCCACGTAACGCCGCTTCCTCCGAAGGGCCTTTTCTACGACGACATGCACGTTGGCTTGCGATTCCCTTCACCCTCAGGTGTGTTGTTGGATGCGGGCTTGGCATCGCTGTACACCGCTCTTAGTGGCGACGGCCTCGCTCTGACCCAGGATCTTGAGTTGTGCCGGTCAGTCACCCGGCAAGACACGCTGTTGGTCAACCCTGCGCTCGTTCTTCACGTTTCGATTGGGGCCAGCACGGTTGCTACCCGAAACGTGATCGGCAACCTCTTCTATCGCAACGTCCTGTTGGCCCAGCAGGTACATCAGGGCATCACGCTACGGACGGTCACCGGTGTCCTCGCCTTGGCCGATTCACGGCCGAAACCAGGTTCGGCACCCCGAGGAAAGGCCCTGCTGGGCATCCAGACACGTACTGCCGGCGGCCAGATCGTTGTCGACTATGAACGATGCCCGCTCTTGCCGTGCAAGGGCGAAGATGCACCTGGCAATACCGATGAGATCGGAGCGGCAGCTCCTGATTTGGACCTTACACACTTCACCGACGCGGTGCCGAGCAACTGGCAACTTGGCGCACTCGGTGACCATGACGAGTGGGCGGTTGGCGACGTGCGCTCGGACTACCAGCGCGACATGGTGGATATGGCAACAGCGTTGGTGCGGATCACCCACAACCAGGCAGCAGTGCACCGCGACGTGGATGCGTCGAGTTACCCGGGGCGACTCGTGTACGGCGGACATACCGTTGCGCTGGCACAAGCGTCGCTGAACCGAGTGCTTGCCGGTCTCGCCACCGTGGTCGGTTGGCACTCCTGCAACCACACCGCACCAGTATTCGAGGAAGACATTCTGTCGTGCAGCCACACACTCGTTGACCAGGTCCAGGTCGCTGATGGTTGGTGCCGAGCAATCCATATCGAGGTCATGGCCCACCGACCAGACACGGAGCCGGTCAAGGTCTTGGACTGGACCCCGATCGTCTACACAACCTGATCTGTTCGTGACAACCTGATCCAGTCGCGTCGCTTACGAGTGTTCTCGACACAGATTGACTGCTGTCACGCCCAGCATCTGGTGGCCTAGATCGCCCGCTATTTGTCGTGTTGTTCACGGCCGATCGGAGCCGGGAAAAGGCCTGCGCCCTGGGTGTTAGCTACTGGTCGACGAGTGCAGTGGTGATAACCGTCTCGTCGCGGAGTGACCGGTGCACGGGGCACTTGTCTGCAATCTCACGTAGCTTCGCCCTTTGTTCGATATCGAGTGGCCCATCAAGCACCAGTTCCCGCTCTATGACATCAACTTTGCCGGACTCTGATTCGCACGCCGCACAGTCGTCGGCATGCACCTTGGCATGGGTGAGCCGCACCGCCACGTGTTCGAGTGGCCATTTCTTTCGGTCGGCATACATACGCACCGTCATACTCGTGCACGCTCCCAGTGCTGCCAGCAACAGGTCATAGGGTGCCGGTCCGGTGTCGTCGCCGATACCAAGTGGTTCGTCGGCCAAGAGAGCATGACGATTTGCGACCCGTATGACTTGCGCGAATGTACCGGTGCCGCGTTCAGAGACAACAACTTCGCCCTCGGATGCGGCCACGATCACGTCATCGCTCGCAGCCGGATGATCCGGTACATACCGATCGGCCCAGGTCGCTAGCAGATCAGCCGCATGTTCGGCCTGTGCCGGATCGCTCATCAGGTGGTCAGCCCCGTCGAGTGCAACGAAACTCTTGGGATACGACGCATGCGAGAAGATCTGCTCGGCATTGTCAATCGAAACGATTGTGTCTTTGGGTGCGTGCATAACCAGCACCGGGATCTCAAGAGTTGCAAGCGCTACATCGAGTCGGCTCCCCGCTATGTCATCGAGAAACTGCTGCTTGACGGTGAAAGTACGACCAGCAATCACGACGTCTGCTTGGCCATGTTCTTCGATCTCGTCGAGGGCACACGAGAATAAGTGCGCAATATGGCCGGGGTCTGCAGGTGCCCCAATGGTTGCTACTGCGGTCAGTTCTGGGATCTTGGGCGCAGCTGCCAACGCCGCGGCCCCGCCCAAGCTGTGACCAATCAGAAGTGATGGCGCCGCATAGGTCTGACGCAACCAGTCAGCGGCTGCCAATACATCAGCGACGTTCGACGAAAAGTTGGTGTCAGCGAAGTCACCGTCGGAATTCCCAAGGCCGGTGAAATCGAAGCGCATCACCGCAAAACCCTGATCGGTCAACCGAGATGTGAGTCGTCGAGCCGACTTTAGGTCTTTGCCACACGAGAAGCAGTGGGCGAACAACGCTACGGCCCGAGGTGGGCCTGGCGGTAGATCTAAATGGGCAGAAAGTTCCTGTCCAGCAGATCCCAAAAAGGTCGTCTTCTCAGTGTTCATGTATCTCCAAACCCGGTTACTCCGATCACCCTTCCATAGTTCGGGAATACGTTACGGATGCTTTCGTCGACGATCGGAGGTTGGGCGTCGCCGTCATCGCTTCAGTCACGCGAACTACTGCGCTGCACAGAGAACCTGCTCGGCTAGGCAGGTTCCGCTGCTGGGTTTATCACTTCTACCCATGTGTGTCCGCCAGCTATCAATTCAGCGGCGTCGTCGCTCTGAGTCTTTGCATAGTTCTGACTGGCCCTGACGAGGAACATCAACATCGTGGCGACGACCACGAAGATTATTCCGATGAACCAAGGCGCCCCCATCCCAATGACGGCAACGACGACGGCAACGGCGACGAGTGCCATGACTGCACTGATCACGCGGCTACTCCGGCCGACGCGGTTGATCTCTTTTTCGGACATCTCGGTTCGGACAAGCTCAGCCCCTGGGAACCAGAGTTGAGCCATCCGCTCTGCGCCATCGACAGCGACAGATCGGTCTGCGTAGAACAGCGGACGTAGCGCTCGCATGCCCTTCCGGGAGAGCGTAGTCAGATGCACGGCTCCAGTGACCTCGTTCCACTTGAGCGAGGTTACGTCGTTGATATCGACTTCGAAGATCGCCGACTTTTTGTAACTCGGACGCCCTCCGTTGCCTGCCCAATATTTCGCGGATACGTCGAAGGATCGTTGAGCCCCAGCCGTGTCGACGTCGAGATATGCGGCTTGTGTTGAATGGAACCGGCCACGATCGTGAGATCCGTATTCGAGCTCGGCTTCGAAGTCGATTCTGAAGTGGTCTTTTCCGTGTTGCTCGCTGTGGTCCATAGGGGGTTCTCCCGCTTGTTGGCTCAGGCGCTCTGGTGGCGTATGCGGTTCAGCACGTTGGGGTCAAGACTGTTAGGCCAACGAGTTCCTCACTGAGGTGGGCTGGCCGAAGATAGGGACGAGTTCACTCGCGTCAACACTCGCTCGAGTCCAGACTGGGCAAACACACTGGGCCCCCACCCTGAGGTGACCACCGAGCTGTGGCAGGCTCGCAATATGAAATCAATGAACGCCGAGGCCCGCGACGCCAGCAAGGAGGCCACCGACCTTGTTGGCAACGCGATACTGACTCACGTACTTGAGCCGCCCCCACCAGCGGTCGACGACGGCGAGTGGTTTGCCGACGACCCAGTGGCGCCTCGAGGTGCACCAGCACTCGTGCCTACCGGAATCCAACGACCTGGCACCACCAGCTGGAGTTCATGGCTGGGCGACCATCCCCACCAGGCTGCATGGGTGACCGAACGATGGCTTGGTGGGGTTCGTTCGCTTCCCGCTGCACCGGCGTCACTCGTTGACACCCGGGTCGCGCTCCATCGACTGGCCGCGTATGTCATTGCTCCCGTGCGCCACCGGGCAAACGGCAAGTTCGGTCTGAGGTGGACACTTGGCGGTTTTGGTACACCATTCTTTGGGGACAACCGACAGATCCGAGTCGAGGGCACCCAACTCATCGATCAACGAGCCGGGCACGTCACATCAGTACCGGTGACCACGCTGCAGGCAGCAGCCGACTTTCTCGATACCACCATCGACACCGAAACTGCAGCCGAGCACGATTCACCACCCGTCGGGGACGTCAACGAAACGCTCGCCGTCGATCCTGCGGCAGCCAACTTTCTTGGCAACTGGTACGGCATGGCCTTCGCGGCCCTTGAGAGTGTTCGAGCCGATGATGCATCGGTCGATGCCAGCAGGCCTCAATTGTGGCCTGGACATTTCGACCCGGCCATTGAAATCGGCGACGAAAACCATCGCGGGAGCTACGGCGCTTCTCCCGGCGACGACGCCATCCCCGAGCCGTACTTGTATGTGAGTGTGTGGTGGCCAGACCGGGTCAACATCGACGCTGCCGACCCACTATGGAACGCACCATCGTTCACTGGTGCCGTTTTGAAACTTGCCGACTTCGACGACGGCGACCCCGTCGACGTTGCTGGTAACTTCTTCGGCTCTATTCGTGATCTGATTGCCCGATGACGTCGCTCAAAACAGTCAGTGCCCCGAATACCCCGGTGACCATCGCACATCTCAGCGACGTCCCTGATCGTTCGCCGGTTGGTGCGCTGGTTGGCACTGTAGATCTGGTAATCATGCGCACCGGTGACGAAATCGCTGTGCTCTACGGCCGATGTCTTCACCGTGGCGCCCTTATGTCCGACGGCCACGTGACCGGCCAGGATCTGATCTGTGGTGTGCATGGCTGGGACTACCGCATTACCACCAGCATCTCGGCCTACAACAACGATGAACGCCTTCCTGTCTTCTCGTCCTGGATCCAGGGCGACGACATCATCGTCGATGCCGCCGAGGTCGGTGCTTGGGAGAAAGACAATCCTCAGCCGTATGACCGCGACAGCTACCAGGGCGCCTATCAAGACTTTCACGGTGCTCCCGAGGAACCCCATGTCGGGATAATCCGACAACTCGCAACCGAAGGTTTGTCGAAGCTCGGCCACCACGGACCGGTATCAGCCATGGGTGTTCCACGCGACCGGCTCCCGAGTTGGGACGACATCCAGGTTGTCACGGCCCAACTCGCCCGTCGTCCGTTACTCGATGATGTCGCGGTGAGTACCGGCATCACCATCGGCCCCAAGGCCACGGCTCCACTCGACCTCGACATTCCAATCTTCGTATCTGACATGAGTTTTGGTGCCTTGTCCGCGGAGGCAAAAATCTCGCTGGCCAAGGGCGCAGAACTTGCGGGCACCGGAATCTGTTCTGGCGAGGGTGGCATGTTGCCCGAGGAGCAACAAGCCAATAGTCGGTACTTCTACGAACTGGCATCGGGTCGATTCGGCTGGGACATCAACAAGGTCACCAAGGTCCAGGCCTTCCACTTCAAGTTCGGTCAGGGCGCGAAGACCGGCACCGGAGGCCATCTGCCTGGCCACAAGGTCACCGGCCGAATTGCCGAGGTCCGCAACCTGGACGAAGGCCAACCTGCGGTTTCCCCGGCGACGTTCCCCAACTTGATCACCCTGGACGACTACCGCGAGGTCGCAGCAGCAGTGCGAGAAACAGGCGGTGGCATTCCAATTGGCGCCAAGCTGTCTGCCCAACATGTCGAAGCCGACATCGACGCCGCACTCGATATCGGCGTGGACTACATCATTTTGGATGGACGTGGCGGCGGCACGGGTGCTGCACCAACAATCTTTCGCGATCACATATCGGTGCCGACTATGGCCGCCCTTGCTCGAGCTCGTCATCACCTCGATACCTCGGATCGAAGCGATGTCACCCTGGTGATCACCGGTGGACTTCGTACCCACACCGACTTCGTGAAGGCGTTGGCACTAGGCGCCGACGCCATTGCGGTGTCGAATTCGGCGATGCAGGCCATTGGTTGTATTGGCATGCGAGCGTGCCACACCGACAACTGCCCGGTCGGCATCGCTACCCAGAAGAAGGACCTACGGCTGCGTTTAATCATCGACGATGCCGCCGCCAGGCTCGCCCGGTTCTTCGAAGCGAGCGTCGAACTCATGTCAGTGCTCGCTCGTGCATGCGGACACGACTCCCTCAGCGATTTCACCATCGATGACCTAACCACATTCGACCGCACCATTGCCGACCTGGCTGGCGTTCCGTGGGGCGGCGTCCCTCGCCGCTGAAGGTCCTGTCGTGAAACAAACGGTGATGACACCAACGCGTTATGAAGGCGACCCGGTCAAAGGTTCGCGTTTCATCGTCGACATCGTGTCCGTGACGAACGAGTCCGAGGCCCGGCACACTCTGGCGTCCATTGGTGGTGAATTTCCCGATGCATCACATCACTGCTGGGCGTGGCGCATCGCACAACCGGCGATCGAGCGATCCAGCGACGATGGCGAACCAAGCGGCTCTGCAGGAAGACCGATCCTGGCCCAGCTTGCTGGCCGCGATCTGGTTGACACCGCGGCCATCGTGACTCGTTACTTCGGCGGCACAAAACTTGGTGTTGGCGGACTGGTGCGCGCCTACGGCGGCGCCGTCGGCCATGCACTCGACGGGTTACGCCTTGTGCCGTGGATCGCAATGACCGAACTCTGCTTCGACCACGACTACGCACATACCGACGCGATCGAACGTCTTGTGCACGAGGCCGCAGGCACCATTCTGGATCGTTCGTTCACCATGTCGGTTTCGTTGCACATCCGACTGACTGATGCGGCCATTGTCGATTTTGCCAGTGCGATCGCTGACCTCACCGCGGGGGCGATCGTGCTTGAGAACAACGACTGTTGATCTCAGGGGGCGACGTTGCCCACGTCGAGCCAGTACCCACCGGTGTCGAGGTGTTTGACATGTCCCGCGGTTGGTGTTGCGAAATGTGTGCCGATGAACAGGACATCAGAGTCGACGTACTTGGCAAGCAGACCCTCGCGTGTCGCCTGGCCCGCTGCCTGATCGGAGTCAGCGCTACTGCACCAATCCAGCCGCGTCATCTGACACGGGTGATGGATGCAATCGCCGGTAATGAGGGCTTCGGCATCGTTCGACGTGAGATGGATGCTGCAGTGACCGGGGGTGTGACCGGGTGTGGGTTCGAGCTGCACCCCGGGACACACCACATGTTCCCAATCGACAAGATCGACCAGGCCTGCATCAACGACTGGTTGCACCGAATCGCCGAGAACGTCGCCGTACCCGTCGTCGCCAGCATCACTATCGTTCATCCAGAAGTCGAACTCTTTCTCCGCCAATAGATACCGGGCGTTTGGGAAGGTCGGTACCCATTCGCCGTCGACGAGCATGGTGTTCCACCCCACATGATCAACATGAAGATGGGTGCACAGAACAGTGTCGATCGACTCGCGAGGATAGCCGGCCGCCTCCAAGTCTTGGAGGAAGTCCGTCTGCAGGTTGGTCCAGCTGGGGACACTGCGTTGTTTGTCGTTACCTATGCACGTATCCACGATGATGCGTTGCTCACCGGTATCGATGACGAGAGCGTGGATGCTCATGATGAGCCGACCATCGTCGTCCATGAAGTGGGGTTGCAGCCACGAGATCTCGCTCGCAGCCTCGCGGGTGGCATCGGGCAGGATGAATTTGGTCCCACCTGCCACTTCCATCTCCACAATGCGCGACACGGTGAAATCACCGATCTGCCAGGTATTCATCAAACCGGTCATCTTGTGCCCCTACTCAGCCGATATTCGGCACGACGTCGGTCATGAACGCTTGCATGGCCTCGAGCCGTGCGCCTGGGCCTCCTGGTGCGGTGATGTCGACCAACACATGGTCGACGCCGATGCTCTTCCACTGCGACATGCTGTCGATCATCTGTTGGGTGTCGCCTGCGATGGACAACGCTGGCCGCATGTTCGAGGCCGGGTCAAGATACAACCGCACGGACAACTGCATGTCGTCCACGTTTCGGCCAGCTTCAACGGTCAACTCCTGGACCCGTTCCCACTCTTCTGCGACCCGATCGATCGGCTCGAACGCGGCATGGAAACAGTCGCCAAAGCGAGCAGTCCGCCGATAGGCAGGCTCAGACGCGCCGCCGATCCATACCGGCACACGGTCTTGTACTGGTTTGGGCTCGAACTTGATTTCGGGAAACGAATAGAACTCGCCGTCATAACTTGGTGTGTCGTGGGTGAAGAGCGCATCGAAGATCTCGAGCTGTTCGTCGGCCCGTTTGCCCCGGTTGTCATACGGCATACCCAGAACCTCGAACTCTTCTCGCATCCAGCCGATGCCTGCGCCCAGGATCGCTCGGCCTTCGGATAACACGTCGAGTGTGGCGATGAGTTTGGCGGTCTGTACCGGCGGCCGGTAGCCCATGATCAACACGGTCTGGCCGAGTTTCATCTTCTCGGTAATGGCTGCGACAAACAGCAGCGTGCCAATCGGGTCAAGCCACGCCATCGAGTTTGGGGCGGGGAAACTACCGTCGTCGGTGTAGGGGTACTTCGACGAGATATCGGTCGGCCAGGCAATATGGTCGCTGACCCAGCCCGAGTGAACACCGAGACGTTCTGCCTCGGCACAGAATTCTTTGAGTGCGCTGCGGGTTGCGCCTCGGCCTAGCTGCGGTAGGTGAACACCGATGTCCATTAGCGGCCCTCGAATTCTGGTTCGCGCTTCTCGACAAACGCTTTCGACGCTTCGAGGTGATCAGCGGTCGTTCCGGTGTGGCGATGATGGGTTGCTTCGAGCTCGAGTGTGGTTGCGAGATCACCGGTGACTGCCCGGTTGATGTTCTCTTTCATGTACCGGTATGCAATTGGCGGGCCAGACGCCAGTCGAGTGGCCGTCGCTTGCCACTCGGTTTCGAACGTGTCAGCCGACGCGGTCCAGTTCACGATGCCCAAGTCACGTGCGGTGGCCATATCAAGTCGCTCGGGTAGGAAATACATCTCTTTGGCTTTTGCCGGGCCAACGAGTTGGGTCAGAAACCAGGTCCCGCCGTAATCCCCAGCGAGCCCGACTCGTGCGAACGCGGTTGTCATAACCGCGCTGTCGAGCGCAATACGCATGTCGCATGCCAGCGCCAGCGATAAGCCCGCACCCGCTGCCGCGCCACCGATGGCAGCCAACGTTGGTTTGGGCATGGAGAACAACGCGCCGGCGGTTTCCCGATGACTCAGGCGCTGCTGGTGCACGCCTTCGTCCCAACTCGTGCCAGCGGTTGATCCGGCACCGCCGCCTTCGGCAAACCCCTTCACATCACCACCCGCGCAGAACGCGCCGCCAGCGCCGGTGAGCACGACGCAGCGCACATCCGCGGCGGTCTCAACATCACGTAACGCGATGGCCAGGCCGTCGAGCATGCCGTCGGTCATCGCGTTGCGGCGCTCGGGACGATTCATTGTGATCACGGCAACGCCGTGGTCATCCACCTCGGCGGTCAACGTGTCTGTGCCTGTATCAATACTTCTGGCCATTGGCTTCTCCCCTTGTGTTCTGGGAGAAGCCTTGCATCCGCGCCGGTATGGAACGAAAACGGCGACTGAAAAGCACCAAACCCACTTGAGAACGCACGCGCGCACTCAAGCGGGGTATCGATGTTGCAGTATTTGGGAGTGGCTAGTTGAACGTGCGCCAACGGCGTTGAGCAGTCCAAGCACGACCAACAGTCCGGTTTCAGAACCGGTGCTGGGCACGTCTGCTGGCTCCTCTTCGACTGGTTCTTCATCGTCGGTCTCCCGTGTGGTCGGAACCCTCGAAGCTGATCCGTTCGGTGCCCTGCACCGTTGTTTGGGCTGCGCTGTCAGCGTGAGAAACGTGTTCCGGATCTAACGGGGAAATCCACTTGGATCCGAGCGTTCGACAGCAGCCTGTGTTTCGGCCTTTTCCTTGATTCCCTCGATGACACGTTGCATGTTCTGCTGGTGTTCTCGCTGGCGACCAGCGACGATCCGAGCCTCTTTGTCGGGCATCGCTTCGATCGCGGGGGTCAATCCTGACCGGCCGGGGCCGAGCCGCACGTGGTACCGCAGTCGGCTCCCTCCAGGAACCTTCTCGACGGTGAATCGCCACTGAGCGGCGGGCGCCTCAGGGTCGGCCACGCTCCAGGCAAACTCGCGTGGCGGATCCCACACGGTCACGTGAGAGGTGGTGGACCATTCTCCGACCTGGGGGTGTTTGTTGTGTCCGGTGAAGGTCGATCCCACACCAGAATCACCGTCGGGATCGTCCCATTCACCGCCCTGGAACTCTTCGCTGAACTCGGCTGACAGATTCACATCACTCACGAACTCCCACACGATTTCGGGCCGAGCCTTGATATCGATCTCGACCAACTGGCCGGGACCGTCGACGATCGATCGAGGTTCGCTTCGTCCTTCGGCAAGGGTGCGTCCGTATCGATCGAAGTAGGTGATGTCGCGGGCCGGATACCGACGACTCGTGGCTTTGAAGTCGGTGCCGACCGTGTAGGCAACCGGGAACAGACAAATCTGGGTGACGTCGTCGGGTAGATCAAGCAGCTCGGCAACAGCATCGGCCTCGTTGAGATACATCGTGGTCCACACCGTGCCCAGGCCCCGAGCCCGTAACGCAACCATAAAACTCCACGCCGACTGGATGACCGAGTCGAATAAGCCTGGGCGCCCGCTTCCGTCATGGCGGCCGATGACCGTCGGAATGACCAGTGCCGGGGCTCGAGAGATGTTCTCGCCAAGGTGTTTTGCACCCTGCATGAGCGCCTCGTTCTGGTGACCAGTGCCCTTCAGCCGATCGGCTGTCTGGATGACCCAGTCGACACCAGCCGATAGATACAACTCAGCCATACGGTCCTTGGTGTCCTGATCGCGAATGACAATCCACCGACGGCTTCCGTTATTGCCACCGGTTGGTGCTTGTTCAGCGACATCGATGCAGTCCAAGATCGTCTGGTCATCCACATCGCGTTCGAAATCGAGCCGACGACGAACGCCTCGAGTTGTCATCAACGCGTGATCTACGAGCGAGTGATACTGATCTGTGCCCGGTTCGAACTCTGGTGTAGGTGCAGCCATACTCCATACTGTGCGCCAGTTCCCCGGCTGACAAATCCATTCACATGTTGGTGCAGTCAGCTGGGGTTTCGAGCAACACCAGCGGTGAAATACGAGACTGCCTTGGGACGGCCAACATAGGACGCTTCGATCCACTCAATCGCGAAACCGGCGTCAGCGATCAGTTCGGCGATCGGCCGGTTCAGATGGCAACCATCGGCGACTCGCTTTTGCAGCGGCGTAATACGGTCCTGCCACTTCTTAACGTCGGCGTCGGGGGCTGCTCCGTGTTCCACGAAGTGAAGCGTGCCACCAGGACGAATGACACGACGGAGCTCAGCGAGCGCTGCGCCAGCATCGGGAATCGTGCACAGGGTGAAGGTGAGAACGCCCGCGTCACAGCTGTTGTCTTCAAGCGGTAGCCGCTCGCCGCCGAGGCCGACGAACTCGACCTCGAATGATGATGCGGAGATACGACCAGCTGCCAACTTTTGCCCGATCACGGCAGGGTCGACCGCATACACCCGGGTGACCGCTTTGGGCATGTGCGCGAGATTCAGGCCGCTGCCGAATCCCGGTTCAACGACAACACCTTCGATGCCCCGCAAACACTTCTTGCGCCATGCACTGACGTCGTCGGTGCCGAGTGTCAGATCGATGAGCCGCGGGAGCAGCTGATTTCGCCAAAGGGCCATCACATCAGTATGACTGGAGATCAGTTTGACCATCGCCTCAAGTCTGTGCGGCAGAGGGTTGTAGTTCGGTCAGCCCACAAGCCTGGTCTGGATGCTGTTGTGACCGACAACGGCCAACCGGTTAGTACACCTGGGTGATGGTGCGATGATGTTCTCCGAAGGAGCGCGCGTCGGGCCCGAGCACGGCTATCGACCACAGCCGATAGTCCAGTGCAGGACCGCCCGCGACGGTTCCTCGCTCAGACAACGCCACGGTCAACTTCGCGCCGGCGTACACCGTTGCCCATCGAATCGCATGTTCTGCGTGTGAGTCTGCGGGCACGATCAGTCGGCCATCAATGTGTTCGGCCAGGGCAAGTTCGTAATTCATAATGCCGTAGTGCCGAAACACCCGGGGCAACATGTAGTCGGGGTACACCGGGAAACTGTCGTAGCCAGAAAATCCTGCGTCGCCCCACCCAACACCGGCTGCCATGATCGCTGCAGCGAGATGAGCAAGCTTGTCGAAGTGAGCGATACCAGCGTCGGTTGTTGGCCGGTCAACGAACGCCGGGATCGTGTCGATGAGCAGCCGAACGATCTCACTGCCATCACGGCCAGCTTCCTCGACGAGATGTCGGGCACTTCCATCCCAACGTTGTTGCAGTGTCGCCGCCGTGTGGCGGAGCGTTTGCACTCGTTCAGGGATGAGCTGCAACACGCCTCGACCAGCAAAGAATGCAGCGCCTTCGGCATCGGACAGGTTCGCGAACCAATCGAGGTCGATCCCGTTCGCACCAAGTGTTCTGGTGAAGCAGGTAAAGATCCCCGGCGCGTCGTCGAGCCATTCGCCGTCGTGTTCAGCGTGCCAGACGGCTTCGCCTTCGGGCGGCCACAGGCAGGCCATCACCGATACGCCAAGCGTCACGTAATCGAACCACCATTGGTCGACCCGGTTAGTTGGTGTGCCCGGGTAGTCGAACTCGGGCAGCGGAAACTCGGTGCCTGCCCAGAGGTCGGCAAGCACTTCGATGGCGGCCAGATCAACGGTTACTCCCCACTCTGCAGGGGGCGGGGTGTTTTGTAGGTCGACAACCATCATGCGAACAGCGATTCGCCGAGCCAGCCGCCTTGGGCCGGTCCAGGAAGGACAAAGAAGATACCGCCACCGATGGGTTTCACATAGTCCTCGAGCGGCTCGCCATCAAGACGGGTTTGCACCTCGAGGAAACCAGTACTCAGCGCCCGCTGGTAACAAAGAAACAGCAGTCCCTGATCAAGTGTGCCGTCTCGGTCTGCACCATTCAGATAACTGAACCCACGGCGGAGGATGCGGCCGGTACCGGGTGTTCGGGGGTTAGCCAGCCGCATATGGGCACGCCGAGGGATGGCGTCGTCGTTTGGATTCGACACGAACGTCGGCTGATCTCCTTCGGCCTGTTGGCCAAGTGGAGCGCCGGTGTCGCGGTGGCGACCAAAGATCTGTTCCTGACGCACGAGCGCTGCGGTTGCCCAGAACTCGATGAGCATGCGAATGATGCGCGCCGCTTGATAGGTGCCGCCGACAGCCCACTCCGGCTCGTCATCGCCGGGCTGGACCCACACGAACTCGCGCATAACGTCTACGTCAGCTGGGTCGAGGTTCGATGTTCCGTCGCGAAATCCCAATAGATTCCGCGTGCGCGCGACCTGCCCTGGCCGTTCGGGCAGCAGCTGGTTGTAGCCCTCCTGCACCCACCGGAGCCGTAGCTGACGACCTGTTACTCGCGCGATCTGATGGAGTGCAAAGACCGCAGTTTGCTGATCGGGTGCCGTGATGGTGACCGAAAGATCACCGCCGGACAGTTCGTCACGCACAAGCCGGTCATTAAAGAACCGGGGCATGGGGACGAGTTCTCGAGGCCGCTGATCGCTCAGGCCAAAACGATCGTCGAACAGGCTGGATCCAACCGCAAGCGTGACCGACACCCCGGTGGTACCCGTTAACTCATCGACGACGCCGGAATCGGCAGGCGGCAGAAACTCGTCGACCGGTTCGATCGCCTGGTTACTCATGAGCCGTTCGACCTCGGTCGACAGGGCTTCCATGGCGCCAACCAGCGCAGCGCGGTCAGCAGTAATGACGTCGAACGATGCGACCAGTCCAGCAGGTGCTGGCGCAAGCAACACACCACCTTGATGGTCACCAAAGAAGCTCACCGGGGTGAGTGATGCTGTCGGCTGCAGTGACGCGAGCTCACCGTTCGCTGTCTCGGTCGGTGCTGTCTCGGTCGGTGCTGTCTCGGCCCCGGCCACCTGGGCTACGTCGCTTCCCGAGCAGGCTGTGGCCAGTCCTGCGACTGCTGCAGCGCCAGCCCCAGCAAGAAAGGCTCGACGGGAGCCGACCGCAGGCTGTGGCTCGTTGTCTGCAGATGGGTCCGTCGGCACAACGTCCATTGTGGTCCCTCCTGCCACCTCTGCCGCATCACCCAACCACGGTTTCGCCACAGTTTCTCGGGCCGGTGTGTCTAGGCCCGGTGTTTCTAGGCGAACGCGGGAAGAATCGACTCGCCGATAAGCCGGGTGTTTGCTTCGACATAGTCGGGTGGACAACCTTGGGCGAAGATGATCGTCTCGGCTCCGGCCTGGCGATAGGCGTTGATCTGCTCGATGCAGTCGTCGGGCGATCCTGAGATTGTGTACTTACTGACCAGCTTGGTGAAGTCCTGGTTGTACTGCTTGCTCAGCTGCTCGTTCGCCATCTCGAGAGCCCGATCGCGGCTCTCATGCACACACGTGAAGATGTACAGGCCACCCTGCACCGCGCCGGCCGGGCGGCCCGCTTCAACGCTGAAGTCGGCAATCTTGCTCATCGAGTCGGCCAGCATGTCGGGTGTGTACATGTACGGCATCCAGCCATCGCCGTATTTGGCGACCCGCTTCATTGCCACATCCTTGCGACCCGCAACCCAGATCGGCACACGTGGCTTCTGGATCGGGCTGGGCGAGATCGTGATGTCGTTCAAGGTGGTGAACCGACCATTGAAGCTCACGTTCTTCTCAGTGAGCAACAGGTTGATCACCTCGAGTGCTTCGTTGGTGCGAGCACCCCGCTCCTCGACCGGCACACCGACCGCTTCGAACTCACGTGGATTTTCACCACCCACACCGATTCCCAACGAGAACCGCCCACCGGAGACAACGTCGAGCATGGAGACCTGTTTGGCCAGCAGCGCTGGCGGGTAGAGCGGCACCAGCACGATGCCGCTGAGCAGCTTGATCCGTTCGGTCGCCCCGGCGGCTGCTGCAAGCGCCACGATATTGTTCGCCGTCGGCACATAGAAGCTGATGTGCTCGCCAGTCGACAGGTAGTCGAAACCCAGGTCCTCGGCCATACGGGCCTCAGCCTTGGCATCGTGTAACAGCTTCAGTGCAATCCCAAACTCCATGCCACGAACTTAACGCTGCCTGGGGTGTGGGGATAACTTCGCGATATGAGTCGACCCATTTCGATCCACCATCGCAGTTACGAAACCGAGGCCTTCGACGAAGGCAACGGCACCATGAGGCTCGTCGGCCGACTGGTCGATACCAAACCGCAGGGCTTGGGGATGGCCGACGGTGAACCGCTGGTCATTCACGACATGATTGTGGAGATGATCGTTGCCGGCGACACCTTCGAGATCCTGGACATCACGACCACCATGCAGGTACGCCCTTATGGCCAATGCACCCAGGTGTTGGACTCGTACCAACAACTCGTGGGAGTGTCGATCGCTCGAGGGTATAGCCGCAAGGTCAAGGAGCTCTTTGGTGGACCCATGGGGTGTTCTCATATCGGCGCTTTGCTTATTGCGCTCGCACCGGTAGCGGTGCAAGCAAGTTGGGGCCTGGCCCGACTTCACGATGACCCAGCCGTGTGGTCAGGAGCCGAACGCGACGAAGCTGATGCCGAGCGGCGGACCAGGCTCAACACGAATACGTGCCATGTCTGGAGCGCAGATGGAGAACAGATCTCTCGCCTCAACCGAGGCGAGGAAGCCGAACGTCCGGAATGGGAAGCAGTCCGGTTGACGAAGTTAGGCCTCTAGCGGAAACGTGTGGGCGAAGGCTGCAAACCCGCCGCCGGTATGCCAGAACACAACCTGGTCCGTTGCGGCGAAGCGCCCTCGATCGATCTCGCACTTGAGCGCGTACAGGGCCTTGCCGGTATACGTCGGATCCCAAATCAGGCCGGTCAGCCGAGTCGCTTCCATCTGCACATGGAGCTCCTCGTCGGTCGTCTTGCCATAACCGAGACCGACGTAGTCGTCGATCACCTCGAATGGTGCGTCGGCACCGCCAGCTTCGGTCAGAAGTGCACTGACATGATCCCCCAACTCGGCCTCGCTCTCGCCAACCGACGCGCCAACGATCGTCATGTCGAATCCGTTGCGAGCCACGCCCAACGCGAGGCCGGCTGTGGTGCCTGCCGACGAACTTGCATGCCAGATGGTGACCGGGCCGTCGATCTGTTCACTCAACTCGACCAACGCATTGTCGAACGCAGCCACGCCGAGCCGGTCTGACGCGCCAGCAGGCATAGTCCATGCCTGTTCACCAGCGGCTGCAAGTTCGGCCGCGACCTCGACCATGAGCGCCTCGCGATCATGCCATTGTCGTGGGGTGATGAACCTGACTTCGGCGCCAGCGAGCCGCTGCAACAGATGGTTTCCCTCGACCCGTTCCGGTGGGTCACCGTCTGGTGACCGCAGCAGAAGCACACACTTCATGCCGGTCTTGGCACCAGCGATCGCTGTCGCCCGGCAGTGATTTGACTGCACCGCCCCGCATGTGACCAGCGTTGTGGCACCGGCGGCCTTGGCAGCAGCCACGTGGTATTCGAGCTTGCGGACCTTGTTTCCGGACAGCCCAAACCCGGTCAGATCATCGCGTTTGATCCAGATCTGTGGACCACCCCACGCCTCGGTCAGACGATCAGCGAAGTCGAGCGGCGTTGGTAGCTGGGCCAACGGAAAACGTTCGTAGGTCATCTCGCCAGTATTGCCGCACCGTTCTCAGCCATCGCGCCGACACGCATATTTGCCGACGAGCCACCGTGGCCTACCGTCGTCGGTATGACTCTGAACACTCTCGACCGAGAGGCACACCATCCCGGTTATTGGCCATCCCCATGGCCAGTTGAATGTGGAGGCAACCAACGGCAGAAAGCCTCACCAGGGCGGCTTGATGCTGCCACCGGTACCGCGTCGATCACCACCGTCAACAACGGTCGATGGAATGTGATGGTGATCGAGCGCGATCCCGGCGAATGGTTCGTCGGCGGCACGATGGCTGCATTCAGTGGGCCTCCCCCGTTTGGTTGGGTGCAACGCATCGACCCCGAGACACTTGAGCCAGTTGCGACATCGCCCGAACTGCCGTGCGGCGAACATGTGTGGTGTGGCGCGATCCTGGCGCACGCGAACGGGTCCATCCATTCGATCAATGGCAGTTACCTGCATCGGCTTGACCCGAACGACTTGAGCATCGTGGCCGAGATGGCCTTGCCTGCCGACCGGGCCCACAACGGGTTGTTGTCCTTGAGCGACGGATCACTGATCACCAAGGATCTCCGTCTGGAGGGCCAGGGCGGCACCACGATCACCCGCCTCGACCCGGACACGTTGGAGATTCGCGACGCGCTCCTCCTACCCGAAGGGTCCATGGGACGTATCGCGGCTGAACGCACCGCTACCGGTGACCGGGTGTACGTTCCCGGCACCGAACACCTGTGGCGCATCGACGTAACCCCCGATGGCATGGCCGTCGACGAGTGGCAGCCTCGTTATCGAACCGCTGGCGATCAATGGGGTCTGGCGTGGGATTCCTGTCTGTCCGACGGCGCAGCCTGGATCATGGACTGCGGCGACATCGAGTCGGTGCGCATGATCCACAACGTCGAGCCAAATGGCCGGTACCCCGAACCCCCAGGCCGAGCGATGTCATGGCGGCGCGATGCGCCATGGCCCGGTGCCCAGAGACTCCTACGGATGTCGCTTCAAGACCCGCACGATGTCGTGTCAATCGAACCGTTCGGCACGCCCGGCGGCGGCATCATCGCTCCCCCGGTGCATGTGCCCGAACATCAGATGGCGATTACGTGGGACTCGATAAACGGCGGGCTCGCTGGTGTCAGCACAGCCGGCGGCGAGCTCAACGTTGCCTGGCAACTCGACGCACGAGCGTCGATGCAACCCATCGTGTTTCCCGATTCAGGTGAACTCGTGATCAATGACTTCACCGCCGACGGCTCCGACGATCTCATCGTGGTCGACATCACCAGTGGCGCGCTGATCGACCGTGTCTCGACCGGATCACGCATCGCGAACGGCATGTTCCTCACCGCCGGCGGTGCCCGCGACGTCTTCTACTGTTCGACCCTGTACCTCAGCCGTATCACCTGGTCCTGAGCAACAACGGCTGGACGCAAGCAAGCACGACCCCGTCAGCCTTGGACGCCGACGGACACCCGTTTGTGTTCGGCAAGCTCGCGACGCGCTTCACCTATCACGGTGACCGCGGTGCGAAGGAAGAGTGCGGCGATTGCAACACCGACGATCACATCTGGCCATTTGCTATTTAACAGTGCGACCAGAGCTGCTGCACCCAGAACCGCCGTGTTGGCGACTAGGTCGTTGCGTGAACACAACCAGGTGGATCGCATATTGAGATCATCGCTTCGGTGACTCCACAGCAGATAGAAACACCACGAATTACCTGCGAGCGCCAACATGCCCATCACGCCCATTGCGGACGCATCAACTTCGGCACTACCGCCAAGTTTCCATGCCGCCTGGCCAAGCACGAAGATGCCAAACGCCGCCTGGACAAGACCCTTGCTCAGTGCAGCCCGCGCTCGCCATCGAGTTCCTCGGTGCAGCACCCACAGACTGAATGCGTAGACAAGTGCATCGCCCAACATGTCCAACGAGTCCGCCAGCAGCGCGGTTGAATGTGCGGCCCAACCAACACCGAACTCCGCGACAAAAAGCACGGCGTTCACCGCAAGAACGATCCACAACACCCGTGCTTGCTTTTCTCGCAGCCCGACGAGTTCGTCGGACTTTCCCTCGCAGCACGAATCGGCCATGCCCACACCGTACTGCGTCGACCGAACCGCCCCGGATGGTTAGCCCCAGACGAGAAGCTCACCGATCTCGTTGATGAGGGCCTCGTCGGCTTCGGCGCTTGGGTTCGCGTCCCATTGGCCTTCGAAGAGAACTCCGACCTTCGTATCGGAGTTAAATGCCCCGACGACCCATGCGATGTTGTCGGTGCCGCAACGAAAGCGCCGTGCGAGAGTCACAAGTTCCCCAGTGACCGAAGTGGACTGGTCGTCGAGATCACACGAGCTGTCATTCGCTGCCGCGGCCGCATCGACGCGAGCAACCACGTCGACTTCCGACGACGCTTCGATCAGTGTGATCAGGACCCCATCGGTATCCCACGTGTCGTTGAACGCGGCGAGGCTTGGCGCCGCGACCATCGACGCTGGATCATCACCGTCAATCTCTTCATACTCCCACCCCGCTGGCAGCGACGGAATCAACCGGCCAGATGAGTGTTCAACCTCAGTCAGTTCGCCTTCGACGCCGGGCACGATGCCATCAACCTTGCGAGCGAACACCTCGGCGCTGGTGGGCAGCTCAGCCGCGAATCGGGTCGTGATCGCATCGGGCAAAAGGGCCGCGTTTGCCATGAACTCGAACGAGTAGTACGACTGGTTCGATCCGTCGAGTTCCATCATCATGATGTTCGACTGCACGCCAAGGCGATCCGATTGGAAGTAGATCACATTGCCATCGCTGCTGAAGAACGGCCACGCTTCAGCGGCGGGATGGTTGGTGAGATTCTGCTGGTCAGAACCATCACTGTTCATGATCCAAATATCGTCGTTCCCGGAGCGGTCCGAAGCGAAGACGATCTTCGTGCCATCAGGCGACACTGCGGACTCGAAGTCGCCAGCAGGATCCGTGGTGAGTTGGCGCTTGTTGCTGCCATCGACATTCATGATCCAGATGTCGCCGTCTGAGTGGTACACAATCTGTGACTCGTCGGGGGTCAAGGTGGGCCAGTGATCATCGCCTGGAGCATCGGTCAGCCTTAACGGCTCCTGACCGGTTCGGCTCTGGTAGAGGTCCCAATCATCAGCCTTGGTTTCGCGACCGGCGAACACGAACGCGGGGATATCAAGGACGAATAGTGGGCTCGCAAGTTCCCATCCTTCGAGTCCGGTCTCAAGTTGTGTCACGGCACCGGTGTCGAAGTTGTAGTCGTAGGTCCGGCTGCCGTCGCCTTCGCTGTCCTGGAGTGGTGACCCGAAGAGAAAACCGGCAGTGAGGACACTTGGCGACAGATTCGGCAGCTTGAATTCACCGCCGGTCAGCGGATAGAGCTTGCTTCTTTGGAATGAGAAGAACAGATCGCGTTGCACCCCAACCGTGGCCCGGGCAACCACGCCTTCGTCAGACACCAGCGTGCCACCGGCAGCCGTCCCTACCTTGAACCGGTTCTCGTTTCGCAGACCTGCCTCGGCAGTGCACAGAAACGTACGATCGCCAGCAACCCAATCGGCTTCACGTGGCGTCCATACTCTTGTGCCGAACGGCAAGACGTCCCATGGTGCGCCGCCAAACTCGATCGTTGCCGGGTCACAAGAAGTGCTGAACAACGAAGCGGTGAAGTCAACACCGAAGCGGTGTGGCGCGTCAAGGCCGTCGCCGGTTTCACCGACGTAAAAGACCTCGTACTCATGTTCGGCGTTGCAGTCAACTGGGCTTGTCGGTGTGTCTTCGCCGTCGACGGTGCCAGCGTTGTTGAAACAGTCGCCGACCCGGAAGCCGTCCAACAACGACAACGGCTGATCGGCCGCCGTGGGTTCCGCCGTCGGTGGGACGGGCGTTGCTGTGGGATCGGCGGCAGGAACAGCAGTGGGCACAGGTGGGGCAGGTGGTCCGGCCTGGTTGAGCGTGGGTTCCTCTACCTGTCGCCCGGCGCTGCCGGCCGAATCTTCGTTCACCGTTGTTGTGCCACCGCCGCACGACGTCGCCACCAGGGCGCAGGCCATGAGTGCCCACAATTGCCGCTTCATTCCGCTCTCCCTTGAGCTGGTCCCTTGAGCTGGTCCCTTGAGCTGGTCCCTTGAGCTGGCCACGACCACACGTACGCACGTCAACCGAGACAGCCGGTATGCCGATTCGTTACATCAGCTCACGAGATCGAGGTCGAAGAGTTCCTTGAATCGAGCGGCATAGTCTGCGTCGCTCTCGATTGCGCCGAGTGCCACCCAGTCCTCATCGCTGATCCTGGCTTTTCCCGCCACCAGTTCAGAACCGCCCCAGCCGCAGGTGTAGCGAAGTTTTGGGGTCTCATCGGTTGCCGCTTGGTAGATGACATCGGCAACTTCCGACGGTTGACCTGGGGTCGCCAGGCCGGTCATGTAGAAGTTGAACATGCGCTGATAGGCCCGGTCATAGGCGCCGCTGGCATTGGGTGCGTCGGTATTCTTGGCCATGATCGCGGTCTTCACGATGCCGGGCTCGATGAGTGCGACCCGGATGCCATGGGACGCAACTTCTTGGGCGAGCCCTTCGGTCAAGCCTTCGAGTGCCCACTTCGATGCGACGTACGGAGACTGTGCGAGCGCAGCGATCACACCAGCGATCGAAGACACATTGATGATGCACCCGGTACCCCGTTCACGCATGTGTGGCAGCACCGCCTGCACGCCCCGGATCACGCCGTACAGGTTGACGTCCATGACGTTCTTGTATTCGTCGAGCGAGGTCTCTTCGCACACGCCGTTGCCGCCGATGCCAGCGTTGTTCACCAGCACGTCGATGTGGCCGGCGGCGGCGATGACCTCGGCCACGGCACGGTTTACTGATTCGGTATCGGTCACATCGCAGATGACCGGGTGCACTTCGACCCCAGCCTCGGCACACATAGCCGCAAGCTTCTCGCCTTTTTCCAAGCTGCGCATCGATCCGTAGACCGTCCACCCCTTTGCAGCTAGATCTACAGCGGCGCTGCGTCCGATTCCCGAGTTAGCGCCAGTGATAAGTGCAACAGTCATGGCACGAAGTTACCGCGTTGGACTCATCCGGACTAGTGCCACAAACTGTTGCTCCAAAACATCACAGGCGAAGCACTCAACCAACAGTTCTCCGTCGGTTCACAAACTGTTGCTCCAAAACATCGTTGGCGAAGCTCTCAGCCAACAGTTCTCGGCAGGCACGTCGGGACAACGCGGTAGTCAGGCGGATCGATGAGCGAGCAGCAGGTCGGCGGTGACTTCGAGATGACCCAGGTGTTGGGCCAATTCCTCGTACCCGTGAATGAGTGCCGCGCCGACCGTCCATTCCCCCGCGAGCGGAGTCTGGGTTTTTGGGATCTCGGTTAGTTCGGTCGCGGCAGCGAGTGCGGGGCGACGGACTGTGAGCAACTCAAGCCAGTCGGTGACCGCGGCGTGCAGCTCAGCCACCGAACCCGACGCGGTGAACTCGTCACCGCGCACCCGATGCGATTCGTCGCCGGCAACCATGTGCCCGACCCACCATTCGCAGGCGCCGAGAATATGGGTGACGAGTGCATACGGTGTGCTTCCGCCAGTGTGAGGCGGGTGCTCGTTGATCAGCTCATCACCAAGCCGGTCGACCACTGCCAACACGCCGTCGAATGAACGTCGGCAGAACACTTCGAAGTCATCAAGGGTGATCGACATACACAGCAAGGTAGCTTCACAACTGTGATCGATCAGCAAGAGCCTGCCGACGTCAGTTGCGTCTTCGACCTCGAAACCCATGGGCCCGACGTATGGGTCGGCGAGAGCCCCGACTATCCGTGGGGCCGCATCTTCGGTGGACTGGTCATTGCCCAGGCACTTTGGGCCGCCACCCAGACCGTTGACGACGAACACGTGCTGCACTCGATGCACAGCTATTTCATCCTCGGCGGCAATCCGGCTGAGCCAGTTCGGTACGAAGTCGATCGCATCCGCAACGGTCGTTCGTTCTCGACCCGTCGTGTCGTAGCCCGCCAGAGCGGCGGCGCAATCTTCAACCTGTCGTGTTCATTCCAGCGACATGAAGAAGGGGTCGAAACCCAGACAGCCATCTTCCCGACCGACGCACCCGATCCAACCACGATCGAGCCATACCGCGAGGGCGCCGGCGTCGACCGCATCGATGTAGAACTCGAAGGCAATCAGCCTCGGTCACTCGTGTGGGCTCGTTACCCGGGCGCTCTCAGCGACGACCCTCGGATTCACCTGTGTGCGCTGGCCTATCTCAGCGACAGCAACGCCATGGAAGCAGTCGCCCACGCGCATCCAAAAGGTATGCCCGAAGATCACGAATCCTGGGACGAGACGTACATGACCGCCAGCCTGGATCACGCCATGTGGTTCCACCGGCCGGTCGACGCGAACGACTGGCTGCTGTTCGACATGGACGGCCATGGCATCCTCCGCACCCGAGGCCTGAGCACCGGCCATGTCTTCACCGCCGACGGCACCCACATCGCCACCATCGCCCAAGAAGGCCTGATCCGCGAAGTGAAGTGATGCTGGGAGCCTGTTCACGGGCCAATAGCAGCACAGTGGCCCGACCGTGATTCGGTCAGGATCACCCATCCATCACTCTCGACTGCGTGAGAGCACGGGGCAACCGGCTCGGACCGTCAGCGAACATAAAGAAATCAGGCTCCATATCGCCGAACCAAGGTGGAGGCGTGAAATGTTGCGCGCACTCGCTACGAGGCGCAGCGATTTCCAACCGTATTTGGCTGCGCCGTTAGAGTTCGCACATGGCACCACTGTTGCGAGCACAGGCAAGCGGCCCAGCCGCACTCCGAGCACTCCTTGCTATTGCGCAGGAAACGAAGCAACCAATCGTGTTACCCGGTTGCTACGACGCCCTCGGTGCCCGACTGATCGAACAGGCCGGCTTTCGTGCTGTGTACATGACTGGCTTCGGCACAACGGCATCGTTGCTCGGTCGTCCTGACGTCGGGCTGCTGGGCATGACCGAGATGGTCGACAATGCCCGACGCATCACCTCGGCGGTCGACCTCCCCGTGGTTGCAGATGCCGATACCGGCTACGGCAACCAGATCAATGTGATCCGCACCGTGCAGCAATACGAACAGGCCGGTATCGCTGGCATCCACATCGAGGATCAGGTCCTGCCGAAGAAGTGCGGCCACATGGAGAACAAGCAGGTTGTCGACGCCAATGTCATGACCGCCAAGATTGCCGCTGCCGCAGCTGCACGGACCGATGAGAACTTCGTGGTCATCGCCAGAACAGACGCCCGGGCCGAGCACGGGCTCGACGAGGCCATCCGCCGAGCAGCATCATGTGCAGAAGCTGGCGCCGACGTGCTGTTCGTTGAAGCACTCCAAGGCGAGGACGAGATCGAACGGGTCGCCGCCGAGTTCAGCGGCACGCCCCTGCTGTTCAACTGGGTCGAGGGCGGCAAGACACCACCACTCACCTACGACGAGATCGCGTCCCTCGGCTACTCGATCATCCTGATGCCGATCATGACGCTGCTGGCCGCCACCGCTGCCATGCAACAGGCGCTTGCCCAACTCAAGGAGTCCGGCACACCCGCTCCGTTTGTGTCTGAGCTCATGGGCTTCGACGACTTCACCGACCTGGTCGGCCTGCTGGAAATCAACGAGCTAGAAGCAAGGTTCTCGTAACTGCTGGACTGTGGCATGGTTGGCTCATGACCTGGTTTGGAGACGTATTTGGCTTCGAAGAATCAAGCGAGAACATCGATCGTCACATCACGATCGATGGCGGCCACATGCACTCGGGCGGTAACGATCGCACCTTCAGCAGCGGAAGCCTGTCGATGCCCACGCTCGACGAGTTGCGAGAAGAAGCTGGCGCAGCGGCGCTAGTGCCGGGTTCGCTGCGTGTCCGCGAAGTTGTCGCCGACGCACAGGCGCTGCATGCCGATCCGGTGAACGCTGGTGCGCTATTCCAGGTGGCATCACAATGCAATCTGCTCGAGATGGCGTCGCCCGATGCGACGCCGGCCGACGGCATCACTATCTACGAGTACGACCACACCCAAGGGCCGGCATGTGCGATCGCCTGTGCTGCTGGCACCTTGCAGCGCAACTGGTTCGCGCAGTCGACAGACGCGCAGGTTGACACGCTGGCTGCTGTCGGGGAAGACCTCGGCAATCATCTGGACCACAACGGCGACGGCCGCTTCTGGGAGATGCGTAATGGTTATGCCCTGTTGACCGGCGAGGTTCCCGACGATGTGCCCGAGGCCCATGACGAGCTGGCGATTGGCATCCACGCCGATACCGAGGTGACACTTGCCGACGCCGGCCACACCGTCACCCAGGCGTATTGCAGCGCGCTACCGCTTGGCTATTCGTCGGTCGATACCCACGACATGGAGCCGCTCGCTCGCATGGTCTTGAACTCGACGTACGAGGCAACACTCGCCGCCGGCGTAACCAACGCGGCCCGTTCAGGCAACAACACCGTGTGGCTCACCCTCGTGGGCGGCGGCGTCTTCCACAATCCGATCACCTGGATCGTCGACGCCATCGAACGAGCATGCAACCTCTACGCCGACGTGGGCCTCGACATTGCCATCGTCAGCTTCGGCGGCAGCAACCCAGCACTGCGCAGGTTGCTCGGCTGAGGCTGACCGCAACCGTTCCTGTCCAGCGGACTGAGCGGCCTTGAACTTCGGCGCGGACGCCTTCGGACGCGTGGCTGGGAGTGATTTCTCTGGATTTCTCCTCGTAGGACGCAGGTTCTCTCTCGAGAATGTCACAACCCTGGTTTACCCTTAGTCGAGCAGAGCTCGACCGGCACACTTCGCCTTGCGTCTCGAAAGAGAAGCAAGAAACCAAGGCTCGTTTGATTGAGCACCGCCGGCTTGACCACAGCGCCATGCAACACCGGCCCGGTCCCCCACAGCTGGCTCTAACGAGTCGGCATCCAGCCAAAGATGGCTCTATGGCCGCACCATCACTTTCCTCACCCGATTCTTCGGACTACCCGCGTCCGCTCGCACTTTCCGGGACCACAGACGCTGAAACCGCCACCAGGATGAGCGCAGCGAATCCGGACTACCCGCGTCCGCTGACGGACCGACTTGAAGATGTCGTTGAGACGTGGGCGCAATCGCACTATGAACTGGTCACGCTTGCTGCCGGGTTCGCCGACTCGCCGGAATGGATCTTGACCGGGTCGCCCACTGCCGCCCATTGGCTTGCTGCCATTGCCGACGTCGAACCCTGCACCGCCCGCGAATGGATCCGAATAGGGCGACTCCTGCAGAACCTTCCGGCGACCGCTGACGCGTTCAAGACGCGTCAGATCTCGTACTCCAAAGTGCGCACACTCACTCGGCTAGCCACCCCCGAGAACGAACACGAACTGCTACACATCGCCACCACCACAACAGCCGCAAACCTCGGGCGCGCTCTTGCCGCATGGCTGCACCGCAATACCGAGCCCGAGGACCTGGCCGAATACCACCATCAGCAGCGCTCAGCGAGATGGCGCACCGAGCCCGATGGCATGACCACCTTCACCCTGCGGCTCCCACCACTGCTCGCGGGGATCCTGATCAGCGTCCTCACGACCTGGATCATGACCACCCGACCCAAGCCCGACACCAGCGGAGAATAGCCAAGCGTCGCCCAACAACACACCGACGCAATCGAAGCGCTGCTGACCGAAGGCCCCGGGAGCGTCGACACCGAGGTCGTGGTGCACGTCCGAGGCGACGGCAACACCCTCGACGATGGGACCCCAATTCCCGACAGCGTCGTTGCCGATCTGATCCCCGAATCATTCATCAGCGCACTCATCCACGACTCAGCTGGCAACCCCATCGACGCCACCAACCGGCACCGCCACC
>Ga0213869_10000495_pt1 | contig 32268 bp, 27 predicted proteins | sample PICome_10_FD_160083 | JGI IMG/M metagenome (GOLD analysis project Ga0213869, IMG submission 160083) | Coastal seawater microbial communities near Pivers Island, North Carolina, United States - PICO132 | ecosystem: Environmental > Aquatic > Marine > Coastal | place: USA: North Carolina...
AGTCCTTTGCGGCTATGCTCATCTCGAGCAATGCCAGTCCATGCCATTGATCACTCCATTTCTCGCAAGGACGGCGTGAATCATAACATGCTGGTATTGCTCAACAACTTTTGGATCGGGCTCTTAGGCTTCCTAGCCTGATGGCCATGTGCTCCACCGTCATCGCTCCACTAGAAATGAGCGCCTTCAATGCCTGCAAATCGCGTGTCAAATTTCTTGAAGCCGCGCTCAGTGGCTGTCGGCTCGTCGCAAGCCCCATACCGGATATGCAGGCGATCGGTTCAAATCACCTGACGCTCGCGGACAACAGCGACGACTGGTACGAAGCACTTTCGGCAATCCCTGATGCAAGCAAAAGACGCGAATTGGCTATTAGGAATGTAGATTTTCTCCAAGAGAATATGAAAATCGATGGTTTGATGAAATTCGGAGAATTATAATGAGAGTGCTTCTCTATGTAGAGCCGCATCCCATTCGCAATACTTTTGTTCACTTTAATGATGTTGCGCGTCGCTTTCTGCCACTTCTTGTTGCGAACAATGATCTAGACATTCGTATGTTTTCTGGCGCAAAAACGTTAGAAAAAGTCGGGGTTGATAAGATTGCTCCTTATGAAGATCGTATAATACGGGCCACATCCGAAGAAGAATCTGTCTTCGAACATTACATGTTCGATTGGAATCAAAATGGAATTTCATTATGGGAGGATCTTCTCAGGGGACGTGGTGAAGTAACTGATAGCTATATTTCGGTTCTTCGGAGAATATGGCGTTCATTTCCCTTTGATATTATCGTTCACTGGGGAGAAAATGGCGCAATTACTAGATTTCTGGAGGAAAGGCCGGTTACTAGGATTGCCATGGAGTTGGGATGTACGCGCATTCCCTTCTTCGATTCCATCGTGCTGGACCCGTTTGGGACCAATGGTGCTAGCGTGACGCCTAAATTGAGTGTGGCAGATCTGCGAGAAATCGTGGGTGGGCATGCAATGTCCAGCCATGAAGCAATACTGGCTTATTCCCAGAATCTTGAAACCCTGCCATATGAGCAGCAATTTTCTATGCTGCCCGCGCATTTGAGCAGTCGACTATTCAACAGAGCAAAACTGGCCTTTTTTCCCCTTCAACTTTATGATGACGCCAATCTCGTACGATTTTCGCCATACGATACATTGGTCGATGTTGTTCTCGACGTCGTGCCAAAGCTTGCGGAGAGGGGCTACACCGTCGTTATCAAACCACATCCAGCCTCTAAACAACGTCCTAGCGCTGCCGTCGCCAATGCGCTAGCTCAAGCGGCACTGCAAAAATGGTCGGATCATGTGGTATGGCTTGAGGGCCAGGACCAGTCCTACAGCAACACTCAAATTATCCGCATCTCCGATCTCGTTGTTACCGTTAATAGTTCCGTTGGTTTTGAAGCGCTGTACTTTGAGAAGCCCGTTGTTGTACTTGGTGACGCGATATACAAGCCAAAAGATCTTTTTCCTACGCTGGATGATATCGTCGATGAATCCTTCGATATTGAAGAGTATAAGAAGAATATCGGATATTTAAGAAGATTCTTTCTTGGCGGCTATCTGCAGCCAGAAAATATCAGATCCAATCCTGTTTTGTTTGCTGAACGGCTTAGTCTGATTCACGGATTACAACAGGATTATCCCAATGATCCCTTAGCTTTTGCGCGAAACTACTGGCGCTCGGTGTCACCTGGTCGACAGGTGCTGGCACGCGCCGCTATGTTCGCGGGTAGATCGAAGCCTGGGGGGGGCGAGTTCGGATTGCCGAAAATTCCTGCAGAGGTAAAGGCCAGCCTGCCGATGCGACCTCTCGACGGCGAGCCTGAACTGCTTCCTTATTTCGTGGCCGCCTCTCGTTTTCTGATGGCTTCTAAAGTAAGGAGCATTGGCGAATTTGAGAAATGGCTTTCAGACCTTCTTCAATCCGAAGATGGCGTTGCGCAGTTCATCGACATCGGCGAATTGATCGACCCCGAATATTATCTGGCCCAGCATGAAGATGTCGTGAGTGCCCAGATGGACCCCATGGAGCATTTCATAGTCTGGGGCTTTGCGGAAGGGCGCGCCGCGCACCCCGCGATTCCGGGAATCTCATCGGAAGAAGTGGTCAAGCGTGTCATCCGCGCAGTTGATTTTATTCTCAATAACCACCCTGTCCCAGAATTCCCTCTTGACCAGGAAGATGAGAGCGCCCGCCAAGCGCAGTTGGGTTCTATAAGGTCCTCCCTGTCGAAAAGTCCAAACAAGATAGCGGTCGTGGCGCATCTCTATTATCTCGATCTGGTTCCAGAAGTTCTGAATAAATTAGGCTCGATTCCGGAAAAATTTGATCTGATCATCACGCTTCCTGGTTGGGGATACCGACGTATCTTGGAAATGGTCGAATCCGCCTACCCGGATGCACTTATCTACAAGGCAGCCGATCGGGGCCATGCCACCGGCCCGTTCATGGACCTTCTGCCTATTCTGGCCGAGGGAGCATATGATGCTATCCTCAAAGTCGAAACCAAGCGCGACTATTATGTCGGCGGGCGCCTGGCCGCCGAATTCGCAGATATATGGCGGGAGGAAACCTTCAGCGCACTATTGGGTACGCCGGAGAGAGTTGCAGAGATTCTGACGACATTCCGCACGGAACCCGATACGAATATGGTGGGCGCTAGCGCCCATTTTCAGTCGCTGAACGATAATCCCTATCGCGATCAGGGGCATCTCGCTCGCCTGCTGCTGGATGACGACACAGGTGGCGGTTATTTTGCCGGATCCATGTTCTGGGCTAAGCCCGATTGCCTGCGCAGGATCGCGGAAAGCATTAGCATTATCAATTTTACTGCCGAAACTGGGGGGGGAGATGGGATGCTGCCGCATTTGGTCGAACGCCTGTTTGGCCATGCCGCGACGACCAACGGTGGGCGCATCCACGCCGCCTCCGAAGATGCCGACGAGAAGCTGACGCTGGACGCGATGCCTACCTCCGGCTCCCTTCATGATCATCTTGTTCGATCATTCCAGAATCGTGGGACGCAGGGAACGGGTCCAAAATCGGCGCTGGCCTGGTAATATCTTGCCGAATGCCTGAACATGTCTTCGTCGCTCGGAAGGTGCAATCCAATCATAATATGGTACTTGAATGGCAACGATGATGGGAGAGAGCGAAACTGTGCCTAGTGATCGGCCGCAGCCCGTCGCGATCTTTGGACCGTCGCATACGGTCCGTTGGTCCTGGCACGTCCGTGACGATGTGGTGCGCTGCAAGCTTCCCAGTGATCGGATCATTGGGTTAGGTGGCGCCCCCATCTGGTCCAAGACCTTGCTGGACAAGGCATCATCGAAAACGAATGGGCAGGCCTGTTTCGCCGTCATGGTGCCTGATTTTCGATTCGGGAACGGGATTTGCCTTGATCCGGCGGCCCATTCCGGTTCCATCCTGAAAGACGGCTTCCTTGGCATCGACAGCAAGGCGATGACTGCCGACCACGATCAAGCCATGCTTGATCGTGGCCTTTCAGGCATGGGGGAATGGCATCGTCGTTTCGGCAAGCAGGCACGTTATGTCTTTTGGTGCCTTTTCGGTCGCCAGATTCACGATCGGATGGCGGGCCGACATATCAGCGATGGCGTTTATCGGCATCCCGTCTTCAATTATGGCGACGTGGTCCATGCCTTTCCCCATCTCGACATCGTGGATCTGTGGCCTCTTTTGAAATGGCCAATACATGAACTGCGGCGAATTTATATCGATTCAAGCTCGCACCCGTCGCAGATCGGCTATCTATTCCTCAACGACATCCTGTTGAACGGAACAGATGTCGTCAAAGCCTATGAGAAATCCGTCGCCGAAGTCGAAGCCATCTATCATGACCTGGCAGATCGCGCTTTCAAGGCGAAGAAGCGGAAAATCCTGCTGACCGGCCAGTCCGTTTGGCTGGACACCTTCATGGCCTATATGGGCAGCCAAGGAGTTGAAAAGCTGGCAGCGGCCGGGCTGGTACTCGCCCCGCTCAACCCTACACAAGGTCAACCATCCATTGCTCAGCTGCGCCGCTCCATGAATTTGGATGATTGCGCCGTAGTGTTGATGTCCGCCGGTGGAACCGACCTTTCGGACTCACTGGCTCAGGCTTTTGACATCCATGCTGATGCATGGAAAAATATCAGCTGCATCGATTGGGAAAGCGCCACCATTCCCGCCATCACCGGCCGGAGGGAAACACCGCAATTCACGAAACTCGATCCAACCCTCCCGAAAAGCGACGCCGCTATAGTGCCGGACCTGATCCCGTCCATGGTGGAACAAGGGCCATTGGGCATGCCGTCCTGGACCGGTATTCTTCATATTCTGGATTTGATCGCTTCTCAGAATGTGTCGACGGTAGCTTTGTCATCTGTCCAAGATGCGCCGGCGAAAGGGCCGGCTGGCGCATACCGGGTCGAAAATGATGTTTTGCTGACGGAAGAAGGCGTTGCCTTTCTGATCGGCGGCAATCATTCGGTTCTCAAATATGCGACGGGGAAACTCGCCCCGGCACAAAGCTCTTTGGATGCTTTTGCGGAGAATATGGCGGCACGTCAGGAACTGGCCGACAGATACCAGATTCCTTATGCGCACGTCATTTTTCCTGACAAGCAATCGGTGAATCCCGAAGCATTTCCGTTTCAGCCGGTTCACCGATTGGGAGACATCTACAGGGAGCGGTTGCCCGCCCCATTGCGGAACCGCGTGCTGTATCCTGCCGACATGCTGCATGGCGAAGCCGATCCCAGCTTTCTGGCGCTCGACACGCATCTGACCGACCATGGGTCGCTCGCGGTGTTGCGGTTGATGCTTCAGATGACAGGTATCGAAGCGGATCATGCCCTGAGCCGTATCCGCCGCCGTATTACGAAATTCCAGCGTTGGTCCGGGGACTTGGGCAGCAAATTCACTCCGCCGCTCGATCAGGAAGGATTGCTGCTGGACCCGGACTGGCAAGTGGCCGATTTTCGCAGCCCTGGCGGGTTCAACGACGGCATGGTCGATATCCTGCTCAGCCCCGACGCGCCGAACAATCGCACGATATTGTTGTTTGGCGATTCCTTCTTCCGAATGATGCTCAAACATCTAAGCGCCGTATTTACCCGGGTCATATGCTTGCGCACCCGCTTTCTTCATGAGGAAATGATTACCCTGATCCGGCCGGACATCATCTTCACGGGCAACGCAGAACGATATCTGTCTACGGTCTCACCCGATACGGAAGCGCAGGCCTTTGCCCTATATCCGCATCTCAGGAACGCTTCCGACCTGGCCTTTGACCGCCCCTTTCTTGACGCATGGGCAGCCGTTACGGCACCGCGATCTTCGCATGCCCGGCGCTTCGCACAACAACTTGGCATTCGCCCCGCACGCTAATTCCTCAAAAGCAGAGATTGGTCCATGACTGACCTTATCGTGATCCCGGCCCGCTACGGGTCCAAGCGCTTTCCTGGGAAACCGTTGATGGACATTGCCGGGCATAGCCTGGTTGCCCGGGTGATCGACGTGGCGATGCAGGCTGCCGCCCAACTGAATGATGTCGACGTTATCGTTGCCACCGACGATGATCGCATCGCCGCTCATGTGGAGGCCTTGGGTGTTCCGGCTGTCATGACCGCCAGCGACATCAGTTCAGGCACCGGACGCGCGCTGGCCGCAGCCCAATCCTGCGCCACGCCGCCTGGGCATGTGGTCAATTTGCAGGGTGACGCCCCCTTTGTTCCCGTCGATGTGGTCAGCCAGTTGATGCAGGTGGCGCGGGAGGCAGGGGAGGCGGTCGTGACGCCTGTGACGCAACTGGACTGGGACGATCTTGACGCGCTGCGCCAGCATAAGGTCGCAGCCCCTTTCAGCGGGACGACCTGCGTTCGCGATGCTGATGGCCGTGCGCTGTGGTTCTCCAAATCAATCATCCCAGCCATTCGGGATGAAGGAAAATATCGTGAAACCGCGCACTTCTCGCCCGTTTTCCGGCATATTGGCCTCTATGCCTACAGCCTGCGCGCTTTGGAGCTTTTTGAGGATGCTCCAGAGGCCAAGTATGAGAAACTGGAAGGGTTGGAGCAACTCCGCTTCTTCGAACTGGGGATTCCTGTCCAGACCGTGAAAATTGACCGTCCCCGAATTTCGATGAGCGGCATCGATACGCCTGAGGATGCCGCTCTGGCAGAACAGATGATCGCCAGATTCGGAGATCCATTTATGGGCGTGATGCGGTGATGCGCAGGCTGTTCATCGTTCGTCACGGCAACACTTTTGGTCCTGGAGAGCAGCCGCGCCGGGTCGGCTGCCGCACCGATATTCCCTTGGTCGCTTCCGGAGAGGTACAGGCAGCCGCGCTTGGCGCATGGTTTGCCAAAATGGGCATTTCGTTCGACCGCGCCTTATCCGGCCCGTTGATACGGACCAGACAGACGGCCGACGCTATCCTGTCCGCGTCCCCGGCGCCCTGTACCCTGGAGATTTCCCCTTTCCTCGCCGAGATAGACCATGGTCCGGACGAAAATGGGTTGGAAGAAGAGGTGATTGCGCGCATTGGACATGATGCGATCAAGCAGTGGGATGAACTGGCGCGCCCGCCCGAAGGATGGATCGTGGATGCCGAAGCAAGAATTGCGGCATGGCGCGATTTCTTCTCGGCAGAAACGTCCGAGAATGTCCTGCTTGTTACCAGCAATGGCGCAGCGCGCTTTGCGCTACTGGCTGCTGAATATTCCGGCCGCCTCGACTCTCTCAAGCTTCGAACCGGAGCTTATGGAGAGATCGTGCAGACCGGCCCGGGGGATGTTCGGTTAGAAAACTGGGATCAACGCCCTCCTTCATGAAGGTCGACGATTGACGGGGCAGGATACAAAAGCGGCGTTGCCAGTTTAACAATCGCCATATTGAGCCGATCATCAGGGGTGAGGCGCCCCTGCTTTGTGCGTTTCCTCCTCGAAGGAGGCGGACGCTCCACGAGAGGATGGATCGCATGCCATTAGTCTTTGCTCTAGCCGCCGCAGCAGCAGCGACTTCGCCGGGGGCTGCCGCCTGCAGCCCGGCCGCTTACGCCGCCCTGACCGCTCCCAAGGATACCAATGAGAAGCCCTATGTGCTGTCATGCAGCGTAACTCTTAAAAAGGGAGATAATATTCCGCGCAGGATATTATTGATAGGCGGTGATGCATCCGGGGTTAAGATCGACTGTAATGGCGGAGATATCGGATATGACGGCATCGTCGCCGCACAACGCGGTGCCGATTACAAGACTGGCAATCCCTTCACGAATCCAACGATATTGATTTCCACCAAAAAGAACGGAAATTACTGGTCGGCACCTTCTAATATTTCTATCAAACATTGTAATATACATGGAAATATAAAGACATCAGGAGTTTATGCATCTAATCTATTTGCTGAGTCAAGAAAAATAGGGTTCACTGAATTTCTACAGAAAAATTCTCCACATGATATAATTGTGTCTAACACTTCTATAATTGGATATAGGCATATTCCTCTTTATATCGGCCCAGGAACTACCGGATTGATATTTGAGAATTCTAAAATATCAGGAAAGGGAGAAGCTGGAATTTACCTTGATCTGGAATCCGGTAAAAATAAAATAATCGGAAATAATTTAGACATTCAAACGACCAGAGAAGTAATCGCTGTTGATGGATCGGCTCAGAATGTTATTTCCAACAATATTTTCAAACTTTACAGATTCGATGGGGTTCATCTTTATAGAAATTGCGGAGAGAATGGGATTATCAGGCACCAACCTCCCAGCAACAATGTAATTTCTAATAATAAATTTTATTCTCAAAACAAAAATGTTCGTTTTGCCGTCATAAACTCCAGAACCGGGAAAACAGGAAAAGAAAAAACACGCGATCCGAAGATATGCGACCTCGACAAGGGCTACGATTTCGGAAGCAGCAAAAGCGATGATGATGATGGGAAAAATAACGACATAAAAAATAACAAACATTATACGGGGTGATTCGAAATGCCGACATTCATGAGAATGTAAATGATAAATTCCGAAACAGATTTTTCTTCGATCACATGGACTTTTCGCAAGGCAAAATCGAATTTCATATTTGACTATGTCAGGCTGAACAAAGATGGCAGCATCAGCGGCATTCCTGACGATCTCGGCATCAGCTGGTCGATCAATTCGGGGATTCTGATGTTTCGCGCCAAGGATGGCATGGTCCGGATTGGTTTTCGAGATCACTTCATCCAGCCGCCCCATCGCTTTCATAGGGGATGGGTACCCACAGCGCATCCGCTATATACCGGCCCGGACGAAATATACGAGATTTTCCCCGATGGCGAAGATGTCGGCTTTCTGAACCGGTGGACAGCCTATGCCTTGCGCAACCATGCCAGCGCCAGCCGCTATGATATAGGCGCCTACACCTATGGTACACCAAGCATACTCCAGGGTGCGGATGCACAACTCAAAATCGGACGCTTCACATCCATAGGCCCCAATGTCACTATTGGTTTGGGTTATCATCGGACCGATAGCGTCAGTACCTATCCTTTTGCCACCATCCACCAGATGAGCGGCGACTGGCCGGCAGCCGATGGACTGGCTGACCACACCCATAATGGCGATATTAGGATCGGCTCTGATGTTTGGATTGGCGCCAACGCCTATATCGGGTCGGGCGTAACAATCGGGCATGGTGCCGTGATCGGAGCATCGGCAGTCGTCACCAAGGATGTTCCGGCCTATGCCATAATGGGCGGCAATACAGCCCGCATTCTACGCTATCGCTTTGGCGAGGATCAGATTGCGGCTTTGCTGGACATCAAGTGGTGGGATTGGCCGATAGGGATCATAAGTGCTAACCTTCCGCATATCTGCAATGAAAATGTCGATGACTTCATCCGGTTCGCGCGAAGGTGGCAACTGGACCGCTGAGAAAAAAACAAGCCCTCGTACGACCTTCACAAGACTGATGCGTATAATGTCTGCAACCGTGCCTGATAAGGTTGGTCGGAAAATTTGCGCGCCTGAATGACGCCGGCAGCCTTGAGATTGGCTCGCAACGCCGCATCCGCGTCGATTTTTTCGATAGCAGCCCTGATATCCTGAACATCATAGGGGTCAACCAGCAGGCCTGCGTCGCCGATGACCTCCGGCAAGGAACCGGTAGTCGATCCGACGACCGGAGTTCCGACTTGGATCGCTTCGAGTGCTGGCAATCCAAAGCCTTCATACAAAGAGGGCAGCAGCACAGCCTTGGCGTTGCGGATCAGGCGAAACAAAAGCGGCCTGGGGAGATAATCCAGCTGTCTGATACGATCGTCACTGACGATGTGGCCGTGCAACTCCAGTTGCCCTCCGGAGTTGGCCGAACCCGACATGCCCCAATTGCGCGCCGTCACCAGCACAAGGGGCGATCGCGCATTGCTGATCGCATAAGCCTCGACGATGCGCGCTAAATTCTTCTTAGGATCCACAGCTCCGAAAAAAAGGAAATAATCCTGCGGCTCCAAGGAGAAAAGCTGCCTGATCATATGCGCATCGTCGATGGAATTGGCATCAGCCAACATCGGGGGAACCGGGCTGCTCTGAAACGTATTGATCACCGCCGCCTCATTCACGGGAAATCGGTGAACAATGTCATTCCTGCTTGTTTCCGACACCGTACAGATCGCATCGGCTGACCGCACGCATTCTTGAACGAGTTTAAAATAAAAATTTTTATCATCCAGCGTCGTGTAAGGCATTTTCAAAGGAACAAGATCGTGAATTGTGTAAATATTCTTTGCACCCTTCATCGATACCGGAATCGGATAAGTCCAATGAACAATGTCCGGCGGATTATCGACGGAAATTTTCAAGAACCTTCCGAAGTACTGAAAATGCCACCGCGCCGCTTCAAAAAGATGAGCGCCAGACCACACCTTGTCAAAGACTGGCACTCTCTCTGCCAAGCTCGTTTTTTCCGTCCGATTGCTGACCTCCACTTCGTGCATGCGCACCCCAAGCAGCGAACGCATTTTTTCCCGACGGACCCGTGCGTGCCGCTGCTTGCGATGCTCCACCTTCTCGCGCCCAATCGCGTCGTACAGCATCGTCTCACGAATGGCCGGATCGCGCCCGACATCAATTCCGAAAATGCCTTCTACCTCATGCCCCATTTGTCTCAACATTGATGCCAGGGTGAAACCGTAATTGGCCACACCCGTACCCTTGGGCATCGCGAAATTGAACCCGTCCAACGCTATTCTCAGATGGTTCGGTCGGGACATGTCAGACATTGGTACTTTCATTTATCAACAAGCGAGTGCGGCATAGAGAGCCTCTATTCGCTTTGCAAAGCCAGCCTGAGAAAACTTCGACACCTGAAGCGGGCCAGCCCGTTCGTAATACTGTCGAAGCGCCTCGTCAAAAACCAGACGGCGGAACCCGTTCGCAATGGCATCGACATCTTCAGGGTCGACCAGCAAAGCGGCCTGCCCGGCCACCTCCGCAAGTGCGCCCCGATCAGAGGTCAGAACAGCCGTTCCCGCCGCCATGGCTTCTGCGACTGGGAGCCCGAAACCTTCCACCAGTGAAGGAAATACAAGCGCCAGTGCATGGTGTATGAGACTGTTAATAACGATTTCCGGCTGATGGGGCAGGCAGAATATGTTGAGATTTTTGTCTCTATACTGGTGATGATCACCGACCAGCACCAAAGGCACATCCGCTCCTCCGATTGAGTGCGCCTCGACGATGCGATCAATATTTTTCCGCTTCTCTCCCGATCCGACGTAAATAAAATAGTCTTTCGAACGAAGACTGAGCGGCAGAGGCGCGCCGGCTCCGGCCGGCCGCACAGCAACGCCGCAATTTGTCACTCGATCAGCGGGGCATCCTGTGACCCGAATGATCTCGCTGCGCGCATGGTCTGACACGGTTACGATATGATCTGCCTGTCGCATCACGATATCCAACAATTTCGCGTGGCGCTCCGCATCCATCGGCGTCAATTCCGGATGGGTCATCGGTATGACGTCATGCACGGTATAGATGTTGATCCAGCCGTCAATACGTACCGGCAAAGGCAGGGACCAATGAACGAGATGCCGCCTGCCGGAGGTCTCGGCCACTGTCGGTCGAAGGCTAGTCATCCTGAAATGCCTGCGGAATCTCGCTGCAGCCAGTCGATAGATATCCGCTGCATAAAGTGCATTCTCCCCAATGTCTGACTGCCTGAGTGCAGGCTGGCTATTACAGAATCGGGCCTCCAATGATCGCTTCGATATCGTTACAATGTTGTCCGACCTGAAGTGCAGCGCGCAATCATCGTCCACGATCAAACTCGCTTCTGGCTGAAGCGACAATTGTGCTTCACGCAGCTGCGCCGCATAGGTTGCAATGCCGGAACCGGGCCGGTTCAAGATACGACCGTCCATCGCGAGCTTTATGCCTTTGAGAATGCTCATACGGCCGCTATAGCCTATGCTGATCGCGGGCCAGCCAGAATTTTGAATGCCTGCTGCTTTGAAAATGATCGAGCGAAAAAATGATCAGGTTTGAAAATGTAACAAAGATTTACAACAGGCATCATTTTACAAAGACAGTATTCAGCGACCTGAGCTTTCAGATAAATCCTGGTGATAGCCTGGCTGTTTGCGGGGCAAATGGCGCCGGCAAATCCACCTTGATCCGGCTACTGGCGGGTATCGAGCAGCCAACCAGAGGCCGGGTCACCAAGACCATGACCACATCGTGGCCGATCGGATATGCAAGCAGCTTCGATCGTGGATTGACGGGTGCCGACAATGTTCGCTTCATCGCGCGTATCTATCAGTATGATGAAGATCAAGTGCTAGATTATGTTGAGGAATTTGCTCAACTCGGCCATTATCTGCACCAGCCCGTCTCAACCTATTCTGCGGGCATGACTGCGCGACTGGCTTTCGGCGCATCCCTCGCTATCAAATTCGACTGCTATCTGATTGACGAGGTCACGGCTGCCGGTGATGCGAGGTTCCGCCAGAAAAGTGAAGACGCGCTGCGCGAACGTCGCGACAACGGCACTCTGGTGATGATTTCACACGATCCTTACACGCTTCAGGCCTATTGTAACCGGGGTGCCGTGCTCTATGGCGGCACCTTGGCTTTCTACGACAGCGTTGAAGAAGCTTGCGAAGTTCATAATGCGCTGCAAATGAGGTCTTCCTAGAGCATGTCAGGGCGCTGGTCGTTGGCGCGTCGATTTGAGTTGTCATTATCATCACAGTCGCGGGGGATATTTTGCGCAAAGGCATAATTTTAGCAGGCGGCTCCGGCACGAGGCTCTATCCGTTGACGAAGAGCGTCTCAAAGCAGCTCATGCCCGTTTACGACAAACCCATGATCCATTACCCTTTGTCGACGCTCATGCTGTCCGGCATCAGGGAAATATTGATCATCACCACACCCGGCGACAGTGCTGCATTCCGCGCATTGCTGGGCAATGGATCTGATATCGGCCTGTCGATTCAATATGCTGTCCAGCCCAAGCCGGAAGGCCTGGCCCAAGCCTTCCACATCGGCGCCGACTTCGTGGGGGCTTCGCCATCTGCGCTGGTACTTGGTGACAATATTTTCCACGGTCATGGCCTGCCGGAACTCCTGAAGACCGCGAGCGTGCGCCCCAGTGGCGCGACGGTCTTTGGCTATTATGTGAAAAACCCGGAAGCCTATGGCGTCGTGGCGTTCGATGAGGCGGGCCGGGCAGCGAGCCTGGAGGAAAAGCCCGAAACACCCCAATCCAACTATGCGGTGACTGGGCTGTATTTTTATGATGGAACCGCTGTCGAGCGTGCAAAGCATATCGTTCCCTCGCCGCGAGGTGAGCTGGAAATCACCGATCTAAATCGCATGTATCTGGAAGATGGCGAGCTTTCCGTCGAGTTGATGGGGCGCGGCTACGCCTGGTTGGACACCGGCACCCACACTTCGCTGCTCGATGCCGCGCATTATGTGCGCCTTATTGAGGAGCGCCAGGGTTTACGCATCTGCTGCCCGGAAGAAATTGCCTGGCGCCAGGGTTTCATTGACGATGCTCAACTCGAACGTCTTGCCGGCCCCTTGCGCAAGAGCGGTTATGGGGAATATCTGCTCGACCTCCTGGCCGGGAAAGGGGCACTGGTATGAACATCATAGAGACTGGCATTCCCGATCTTGTCATCCTGGAACCGAATGTTTTTGGTGACGAGCGTGGCTTCTTCATGGAGAGCTGGAACGCGTCCCGCTTCAGGAACGCAGGTCTGGATCTCGACTTCGTGCAAGATAATCACAGCCGGTCTGCCAAAGGCGTACTGCGTGGCCTGCATTTTCAAAATCCCAACCCCCAGGGCAAGCTGGTGCGCGTGACCTCCGGTCGGGTGTGGGACGTGGCGGTCGATATTCGTCGCTCCTCCCCTCATTTCGGTAAGTGGGCCGGCGTTGAGCTCTCGGCCGAGAACAAGCGAATGTTCTGGGTGCCAGCCGGCTTTGCGCACGGCTTTGTCACCTTGGAAGACAACACCGACTTTCAGTATAAATGCACCACCTATTATGATCCCGGCTCGGAACATTCCCTGCTGTGGAATGATCCGGAATTGGGGATTGAATGGCCGGTCGACGGGTTGGAACTGCGACTCTCCGAGAAAGATAAGGTGGGCAAGCCTCTTCACGCGATCGAGGCCTTCGAATGAAGGCGCTCATTGTTGGCGGCGGTGGGCAATTGGGGCGCTCGCTCAATGCTTCGGCCCCTTTGACTGCATCAGTTATCAGCCTCGACAGGGCGGGCTTGGACATCACCGACGCGCAGGCCATCCAAGCCGTGATGCAGCAGGAGCGACCGGACATCATTTTCAACGCCGCCGCCTACACGGCGGTGGATCGAGCGGAAAGCGATGCCGAAGCCGCTATGGCCGCGAACGCTACGGCTGTCGGCTATATGGCCGAGGCCGCACAGCAAGCGGGCGCTGCATTCGTTCATGTATCGACTGACTTCGTTTTCGATGGAGCTGCCGGAACCCCCTACCCGACAGACGCGGCAACCTCGCCCTTGGGCGTTTATGGCGCGACGAAGCTTGAGGGGGAACGTCTGGCCGGAGCGGATGCTCTGATCGTGAGAACCGCCTGGGTCTACGCGCCTACTGGCGGCAATTTCGTGCGGACGATGCTACGCCTGATGAGTGAACGGTCTGAAGTCCGGGTCGTCGCGGACCAGATCGGCACACCTACTTATGCGCCGGCACTTGCTGATGCGCTCTGGGCTATGTCGCAAACGGGTGCCAAGGGCATATATCATTACACGGATGCCGGCGTGGCCAGTTGGTATGATTTTGCCGTGGCGATCCAGGAGGAAGCTCTGGAGGCAGGCCTGCTGACGGAAAAAGTACCGGTCATCCCTATTGCGACCAGCGATTTCCCCACGGCTGCCGAACGTCCGGGCTATTCGGTTCTGGATAAGAGTGCGACTTATGCGCTGATCGGGAAAATCGCCCCTCACTGGCGCGATAATCTTCGGATCATGTTGAAAGAGATCAAGACACATGGCTAATCTGCTTGTTACCGGGGGTGCCGGTTTCATTGGCGCCAATTTCGTGCATCATTGGCGCGCTGTCGAGCCGGCCGATTCCATCATCGTCCTCGACGCCCTCACCTATGCCGGCAACAAGGCTAATCTGGCCGGTCTTGATGGCGTGGAACTGGTTGTCGGCGACATCTGCGATACCGATCTGGTGACCAATTTGCTGGACGAGCGTGGAGTTGACACGGTCGTGCATTTTGCAGCGGAAAGCCATGTGGACCGATCGATTACCGGCCCTGACGCCTTTGTCACGACCAACGTCATCGGCACCCACAGTCTGTTGAAAGCTGCCAAGTCGGTCTGGCTGGACAAGGGCATGGGACGTCCCCACCGTTTCCATCATGTTTCGACCGATGAAGTCTATGGAACGTTGGAACCGGAAGATCCCGCCTTCTCGGAAACCACGCCTTACGCGCCCAATTCTCCCTATTCCGCTTCCAAGGCGGGTTCGGATCATCTGGTGCGCGCCTACCACCATACCTACAAGCTGGAAACGACGACCAGCAATTGTTCCAACAATTATGGGCCATATCAGTTTCCCGAAAAGCTGATCCCGCTGTTCACCATCAATGCGCTCAATGGCCGCAACCTGCCCATATATGGCGACGGTATGAACGTCCGCGACTGGCTTCACGTCGAGGATCATTGCAAGGGGATTGAACTAATCCTTAAAAATGGTCGCATCGGTGAGACCTATAATGTCGGCGGTGGGCAGGAATTACCCAATATCCAGGTGATCGAGGAAATCTGTCGGGTTGTAGATGCGGTTTTCGAAGCCGATCCGGACATGGCTCGCCGCTTCCCCGATGCACCGGCAGCGCGTGGACAGTCCACCGCGCAGTTGATGACCTATGTGGAAGATCGCAAGGGGCATGACCGGCGCTATGCGATCGACGAAACCAAGATTCGCAGCGAACTGGGTTATGCACCGAGCCGGGATTTCCCGGAAGGCTTTGCTCAGACGCTGGCCTGGTATCTGGCTAATGAAGAATGGTGGATGCCGCTTATGAAGCGGGCCGCCTGAGCAGCGGCAATGGAACGGTAGGCGGCGTTCGATGAAGGTGGAAGGCCGTCGATGATTGCGACATGGCGTCGACATCAGTCGCGAAAACTTGCCCGACGCGGCGAGGCGGCCATGGAACGTGGCGACTGGACGCAAGCGCAAAAGCTGTTTGCAACGGCTTTTCGCCTGCGTCCGGATCGATACGAACTTCAAACCCAACTGGCGCATGCCCTAAAAGAGGCCGGTCATGTTGAGACGGCCGTCCAACAGTATGAACAGGCGGCGGTTCATGATGACGACGCGCTCTATCATCTGTGTGTCCTTTATGCCGAACGCGGCGAGCGTGAACATGCCGGCGCATGTCTCGCAGCCCTTCTCAACCGCCGGCCCGATTCCGCCGGCGCTTACCGCGCCATGACGACGTTCGGTCTTGAATCCGGTCTACCATCGGCGCTGAAGAACCGCCTTCGTTCGGATATGGAGGAAAAGATGGTCAGCATGATTGATCAACTTGAATGCCTCATTGCGCAGACGCGCAGCCTGATGGTCGAAACGGTTGATGCCTATGATGCCATTCGGCCAAGTTGCATTCCTGCGCCGCCGCCAGGATCAGGAAATCCACGCCTGCATGTAGTCGTCGATGCACGAAAAAGTGAACCTTATCATGTTCGTACGACCCTGTTCAGCCTGATCGGGTCCGACTATCAGAACTGGTCCGCATCCATCATTCTGGATAATCCGGGTTTCGATCATGCCGTCATGAGCATGTTTGATCTAGACTCTCGTTTCCGCGCGCACACGCCGGACACATGGGACCCTGATGCTGCTGCAATCGGGGTACTATATACCAGCGCGGGAATCAGTCTTGATCGTCATGCGCTTGCATGGTTTGCCCATGTCTGGGAAAATTACGCGATTTCCGTCTGGACCTGCGACTGGGATCATAAAACGCCAGTCTGGGACAAACCCCCTCATTACGCCCGCCCGGTCTTGAACGGGGCGTTCGACCTCGATCTTTTGCTGGCGGATGAGATGCCTCCGCCTCTCCTTGGCATTCGGCATTTCGCACAGTCTGCAACCTACGTCATGAGCGCAACAGAACGCAAAAGACGACTGGCGCTACTGGCGATGGATGGCGAACATATCGCCCATATTCCGTTGCCGCTGGCGTCCGTCACGCGCATTCCAGAACGGTCCGATCAGGCAAGGGAAAAAGGGGAAACCCTTTCGACCTGGCCCCTCGAATGGGGAGGAAGTGCGCGCCTCCCTTCCGTCGATGGAACGCTGACGATCAGCAGAAGGAACGGTCGCCCTGCACTGACCTGCGGCCCCATGCCAGTTGAAACGGACGACATACGAATCATCATTCCCACCCGGGATTGCGCCGACCTACTGAAGGGCATGGTCGACAGCTTGCTGGAACATGCCGATTATCCCGATCAGGTCAGGATTATGATTGTCGACAATCGCAGTCAGGATATCGAGACCGAGGCGCTGCTGACCCTTTTGCAGGAGAGCGGCAAGGCCAGCATCCTCCGCCATGATGCCGCGTTCAACTGGGCGCATATGAATAATCTTGCGGTGCAGGCGTCGCAGGAGCCCCTCCTGGTTTTTGCCAACAACGATATGCGCATGCTCAGCCCCGGCTGGGACAGTCGCATCCGTGGGCAACTGAATCGTAAAGACGTGGGCATCGTGGGCGCTAGATTGCTGTTTCCCGATGGCGGTTTGCAACATGCTGGCATGATGCTGGGTCTTGCGGAAGGATCACCTGTTCATCGCGGCGTTCACGGCGTCGATGCCGGCGCAGCGCAAGATCCCACATATGATCGGACACGATCTGTTGCCAGCATAACCGGCGCGTTCATGGGGATCACGCGCCAGTGGTTTGAAAGGCTCGGCGGGTTTGATGCCGTTCGATTTCCCATCGCGTATAATGATGTCGATTTATGCCTCTCCTCGAGAATGCAGGGCAGAAAAATCCTCTTCGACCCTGGAATCGAATTGCTGCATTTTGAGTCGCGGACTCGTGGACTGAACGATAGTCGCGCCAAAATTGCATGGGATCAGGGCGAACTGGGGCTGCTTTTTGCTAAATGGGGCCGCTTCAGTACGCAGGATCCTTTCATTTCGCCTTTACGCTCGCGCCCCTCCCTGCGGGGGCTAGCCCCGACCACAGCGCATCAGATCGAACAGCACATTGAGGTTGCAAACGCTGGTTTTGCGAAGGGCATATGATGTAGCAGGCAGCGAATGGGGCACTATCTTTATGCTGTGCTTTCCATGCATCATTCTGGGCGACCGCTGGGCTGCTCGACACATTATTCCTTGCTAGCCTTGCTCGACTTTGGCACAGGAAGCGTCGTAAAAAGTGGGGCTTTTGCCGTAAACCTTGCAGGGATTTGGTATCGGCCGGCTTTCATGGCGAACGGAATTTGCGACTTTATGATGCGGAAAAATTCGGCCGTACGACTGATCGTCATGGCCAGTGCTACGCTTGGCGGATGTACGACATTGCCGTCCAATGGGCCTACAGCTGGTGAGGTCATTAAATCAGTCGAGCGCAATGACAGCGGTCTGGGTATCAGGCTCATCGACTTTTCACATGCCAGTATGCAAAGCCTTACATCAACGCCCTTGGCCGCATCGACAGGCTTTGAGGATCTGAGGCGCGAGGGGGCAGCGGATTCTCCCGAGATAGTCCGTCCAGGTGACACATTGTCAATCTCGATATATGAAGTTGGGGTATCGCTTTTTTCGGCGCAATCGGCCGCCGGCGGAGATCTTCAGGTTAGCAACCCCGTTGCCAATGCGCAGCGCATGAGCGGCGTGCAGGTCGATGAAAATGGCGACATTCAACTTCCTTATATTGGCACCATATCAGCATCAGGCCTTACGCCGCGTGCTATTGAGCAAATTGTAGAGCAGAAATTGCGCGGACTTTCACAAAGCCCGCGTGCGGTCATTTCGATCACCGACAGCGTGAACGGAACTGTTTACATGTCCGGGGTTGTCAGACGTCCCGGTCGTTACCGCCTCTCCGTTGCCCATGAACAATTGAGAGGGTATCTGGCGATCGCCGGCGGCGTGGATGGAGATCCGAGCGATGTGATCGTGAAGTTGACGCGCAGCGGAGTCACCCGGGAAATGCGGTTGAGCGACGTACAGATCGGATCGCCCAACGACGTCCGTCTGCTGCCCGGGGATCAAATGGAATTTCTCCAGCGACCGCGTACTTATACCGTATTCGGCGCCTCGGATCGCATCTCGCAGGTGCCGTTCACTTCCGAAACTCTTTCTCTCGCAGAGGCTATCGCCCGTGTCGGTGGCCCATCGGATGCGCGGGCCAATTCGCGCGGTGTGTTTCTGTTTCGGATGGTGAGCGAAGGTCCAGACAAACCGGCGCGTCCGACAATTTACCGACTGAACCTGATGAAACCGGCTACCTATTTCCTGGCTCAACAGGTCGCGATGCAAGATAAAGATCTGATCTATTTTGCCAACTCCGTATCTGGTCCGCCAACGAAGCTGATCGGCATCATCAACCAGTTGTTTGGTCCATTTGTTACCGCACGCGCCTTAACGCAATGATCTGTTGTTCAGGCAGGCTGCTGGAGATGGCCGACATGATGGCTGAGATCCTTTAATGGGATGGCTCCGGTTTGGACGCTCATCACGGCGGTCTTCGATCTTGGCTGGCAAGATTGGCGCGCCCCTGTTCGACATATCCGATTTGCAGCGCCAAAATCGCTTGCGGAACGAAAATACGATCCGCAGTCTCAGCCAATGTGTCGCGGTAAGCGCGACGCAAGCGCTGACCCGGGTGTTGGGCTGTTATAAAATGTATGTCGATCCCAGTGATTTCGGCCTGTCGCCTCATTTGATGCTGGATGGCTTTTGGGAAATGGACACGACCGAGGTCGTAGTTCAGCTATTGCGCCCCGGAATGGTGGCTGCCGATGTTGGCGCAAATGTTGGCTATTTTACTATGCTGATGGCAGGTTTGACCGGGCCATCAGGCCGAGTGCTCGCCTTCGAACCCAATCCGTCCATGGCGGAACGGATCGTCCGAAGCGCCTCTTTAAACGGCATGAGCGACAGGATCGAGGTCTATCCTGTCGCATTATCCAATCGCAATGAAGCCGTTTGCTATGTCATGCCGAGCGACGAGCCAAAAAACGCGTATATTCTTCCGTTCGAGAATAACGAGGTTCCTTCTGGTGCTGTCGTCATTGATGCAGAACGGCTGGATAGCCGATTGCAATGGGCCGATATCGAGTTTCTGAAAATCGATGCGGAAGGGGCCGAGGAAAAGATCTGGGAGGGCGCTTCCGGGTTGCGGGCTATGGACAAGCTGAAAATCCTTATCCTGGAATTTCAACCGGGCCGCTATGCCGATCCTCGGGCCTACCTTAACCGGATCATGGACTGGGGCTTTTCTTTATCTCTGATTGATCAAAGACATGGCCTGGTCCCAACCACTGCCGAAGCGATCACTTCCGGCAATCCGGATCGCGACGTCATGCTGGTGTTTCAACGGTGATACCCTCTAGAGTTGTTCTGTTGCGATGAGCGAAGAAACTTCCACCTCGGTCAAACGAATCATCGAACCGTTTGTCTATTTCCCCAACCACGCCAGCGCGATCGCAGGTCTGGGGGGCGCGCATCGCAGCCCTGATCCGAATTACTGCTTCCATACGCATTATTTCGAATATGCTCCAGGCCGTGTCATCATGCATGTGACCCTGCTCGGTGCGCAAGCGGGCTTCGGCGAACTATCGATCCGCATCCATGCATACCGGCCCGGGAACGAGGCCTTGGGCATCAAAATGGTTGGTGCGCATCGGGAAAATCTCTCCGGCTTGTCGGGAGACCATCACATTGCCGTGAAATTTGCGGCGATTCCCGGCGTTCATTATGCTGCTTATGGATTTTTCACGGAGGCTTCCGACATTACTGCGTTGGGCATTGATCTCATCGCGGAAGAGTTTGGCGATGACGATGCCGGCAATTATCGCGAAGCAGACGCCCCGCAGACTATTCTGGTTGCCCATGCTCTGGAAGAGACGGCATCTCTCATTTCCGCTCAGCCTCCAACTCTACAGATGCCGATGTCGCAAGTCTGCACAAAGAAGCAGCTGGACGAACTTGACCGCTGGGAACCATGGGGCAGCGCCATTTCAGGTGCCGGTAGTCGCCTCGATCGCTGGCGGCAGATTTTCGCGCTTCGCGTTCTCGAACGGTATGGGTTGCTGCAAAAGGAAGCTCGCTGCCTGATACTCGAACCTGCATCGCATGAACTTGCCTCCGTACTTTTAGACGCCGGATGCTTTGTCGAACGGATCGGGATGTCCGAACGCGCGGAAGACAGGATTTCCCGGCATGATATCGGATATTTCGATTTCGCGATATGCACGCGTCCAACTGCTTGGCTGCAGGATCGCGCCGCTGTGAACGCCTTTATCGACCAGTTGCTGCAGAATATATTGTCAGGAGGTTTTGCCATTATCGTCTTCGACTATGACCCGGCTTCAGGTACGGCAGAAACGAAGTTAACGAAAGGTGACATTGAACGCGCAGCTTTCCATCTTCTGGGGCACAGCCACAATGTGGCTCAACTCAATTTTTCATCCGGCATCGGTCCGGATGCGCCGTCTTCTCCTGAGACAGCGTTTGCAATGGTGATTCAAAGATAGATTCTGCACGTCGCCAGAACGACGGCAATGGTGATATACGGTAAGGCGCAATCAAAATGATGGATCGGTTCAAGAAGTTTGCATCTCTGGCCAAGTTGACGCCTCAGCAGCGTTCCGCTGCGCGCGCCGTCCGCATGGCGGGCAATCAGGCGCGTGACGAACGTCAATGGCACAAGGCCCAGCAGCATTATTCCGAATATCTCAACCTGCGTTCAGACGATTTCTCTATCTGGGTTCAACTTGGCCACGTCTGCAAAGAAGCAGGCGATCTTGACGCTGCCGAAAGCGCATACGAGCGGGCGCGACTGATCAATCCGGCGGATAGCGACTTATTGTTGAACTTGGGGCATCTGCGCAAACGCCAGAATCTATTCGAAGAAGCTCATCTATTCTTCACACAGGCTGCGAATATCGACGGCAATAAAGCCGCGGTTGCAGAATTGAACGGCGGCTGGATCCCGGCCACGCCATCACTTCCCATCATCCAATCCAGCGACGAACGACGGTCCGAGACGGAAGAAGCGCTTGCGGATCTGATCAAGGGCGCGAAATTCAGCATGGCCCCCGGCTTATCTCTGGGAGAAGAACCGGGACTGTTCCAGTTTAGCGGGATGGACCCCCAGATCCATTTCTCGTTTACCGACGCCATCGCCTCCAGCAAGGTAGCGCTGCTGAAAATCGCTTTTGAAAAAGGTGAGTATTTTCCCTCCGACTTTGGAACTCTGTTCTACGACCTGGGTGCAGGCTTCCAGGCCGGACAGATGATCATGGTTCCCTATTCGGAAGGGAACATATGCGAAGTGACGCTTCTTCTGGCAGCCCCTGCCCTGGTCCGAGGGCTGCGGTGGGATCCGATCGAAGGCGCTGGTGCGGAGATCAGGCTGCGTCATATCCATGTCGAGGCCATTTCCAGCTTGAATGCGCTGCATGCCGCGGTGCGTTGCCTTGAGGCTACGCAATTTGCCGATCCGGATGTGGCAGATACATTGGTATCGGCTGATGAAGTGTGTGAAGGGCTGGCTCCGTTCTTTACGAAAGACCGTCTGTTCGAGGCGGATTATGCGGTTATGCAGCCGTTCCTAACGCCATGGTCTGGCCGCCATCATGCTTATTCGCATTGGCGTCATATCTATGCCAATCCCAGCGAGAACGATTATGCGACAATGGACCGTATGATCGAAGAAATGCCGTGGCGGCCGCGCTTTTCTTTCGTCATGCCGGTTTATAACACTCCTCCACAGTTGCTCTGCGAAGTGCTCGATGCAATGTTGGAGCAAAATTATCCTGATTTTGAAATATGCCTAGCCGATGATTGCAGTCCAAACGCAGAAGTGTTGCAGATCCTTGAAGATTATGCTTCACGCTGTCCGCAGGTAAAATTCGTTCGACGTAAGACGAATGGCCATATTTCCCTCGCATCAAACAGTGCTGCGAAATTGGCGACCGGAGATTTCATCGTTCTGGTGGATCATGACGACCTGATCCCGCGTTACGCGCTATTTGTGGTTGCTGCTTACCTGAACCGTTTTCCAGATGCCCGGATACTGTTCAGTGATGAAGATAAGATCAGTCCTTCTGGCATATATTTCAACCCATATTTCAAGAGCTGCTTCAACCAGTATTTGATGTATGGCCATAATATGGTCAGTCATTTGGGCGTGTATCAGCGCGCGTTGTTTGAGGAAGTTGGCGGATTCTACAAAGGGCTGGAAGGAAGTCAGGATTACGACCTTACCCTGCGCTGTATCGATCAGGTGGATCCGCATCAGATCATCCATATTCCTCATGTATTATATCATTGGCGTCAGGTACCCGGCTCCACATCCATGGCGGCTGAAGCGAAAGATTATGCGGCCTATGCCGCTCGCAACGCCATTAACAGGCAGATGCAGCGCCAGAACCTGCCGCTTGCATCGGTAGAAGGTCACGCCCCGGGCAATCATGCCATCGACGTTACACATGAGCTTGACACGTCTATCAGCATAATCATTCCCACCCGCAACGGAATAGATGTCCTTGACGACTGCCTGAGGTCGATCGGCAAATGCGATACCGTGAACACGGAAGTCGTGATCGTCGATAATGACAGCGATGATCCCGAGGCGTTGGCCTATCTCGGCCGGGTGGCGAAAATCCATCCGACATTGAATGTCAGGGTCCTCAAGGCGCCGGGCGCTTTTAATTTCTCTGCGATCAATAATCTGGCAGTCGAAAACAGCACTGGCGATATCATCTGCTTCCTGAACAACGATACGCGGATATTGTCCAAATCTTGGCTGATTCGCGCTCGCGGTCTGTTGGCAATGGAAGAAGTCGGCATGGTAGGCGGCCGGCTCCTATATCCCGACAACACCATCCAGCATTTCGGCATTGTCACGGGCATGAGCGACCACCGCGTTGCAGGCGGCGTCCATCTGTTCGAGGATGGAAATGGGTATGGCTATTTCAGCAAGCACCGCATGATGGGTGAGTTCACGGCCGTCACAGCTGCATGCATGTTCGTCCGTAGGGCGGATTTCGACGCTGTGGGCGGGTTCGAAACGGATCTTGCCGTGGCCTATAATGATATCGACCTGTGTTTGAAAATACGGGCGATTGGCCGTCGGATCCTATGCGATCCTTCCATTCTTGTAGAACATAAGGAATCCAAGAGCCGGGGTAGCGACACGACGCCTGAGAAGGCTGAGCGCCTTGAACGAGAAGCCGCTTGGATGCGGGCTCGTTGGGGAGAGCAACTGCTGGAGGATCCCTATTATTCTCCCAACCTGTCGCTCAAACGGCCTGATTTCTCTTTGGCTTATCCCCCAAGGCAAGCCTGGCCCTGGCAGCTGACCGATGACAAGCCGTCCATTGCCAGCGGCGCTATAGCCCGCGCGCCACGCTTCTTCTCCGCGAAGAAACGTAACGATCAGGGTTTCCTGGCTATTTGCGCAATTTTGAAAAACGAGGCAATCAACATTCTTGAATGGATCGCCTATCATCGCGCACTAGGCGTCGAGAAATTCTATCTCTATAACAATAACAGCACGGATAATGTGGACGCGCTGCTTGAGCCATTGATAGAAATCGGTTTGGTTGATTTGATTGACTGGCCTATCCGACCCGCGCAACTCGAAGCTTACGATGATTTTGTCGATCGTCATCGGCGCAACTGGACATGGACAGCATTTATCGATCTCGACGAGTTCATCAATCCGCTCGAGTTTGATTCAATCACCGATTGGCTCCAAGGCTTCAACGAGGCCTCGGCAATCGCTGTTCAGTGGATGAATTTTGGCCCCGATGGCCACAACACTCCGCCTGACGGCTTGCTGATCGAGAATTACACGACTCGATTGCCTGACGATCATGCGATGCATGGGCATGTCAAGACGATCGTACGAACAGCCGATTATGTGAAAGCAAGAAGCCCGCATAGTATGATCGTGTCTGGCCGTATCGTAGACGAGCATGGCGAGGATATTGATCAATCGGTCGATTATGCGATCCTGCCAGTCCGCAAGCATCGCTCAATCTGCATAAATCACTATTATACTCGCTCTCGCAGTGAATGGGCAGCCAAACTCAATAAGGGGCTGGCAGACCATCGCAAAGACACGACGGTTTCCAGAAACCCCGCTTGGCTTGAAACCTATGAGCGCGAAGCGATTGTTCCAGACGTCCGGATTGCAAGATTTGCCGATGCCACCCGGTTGATGTTAACCGAGCTAGGTTTGCCCGCTGGTCCTCAACTGGAAAAAATCTGAGTTAGGAAATCAATAGTCGTGTCCAATCATGACAGGAGCCTCACCCCATCGTCCTGGAGTACGCAGGCAGCGGTGCTGCACGCGTTAATTTTGCGCGAACTTCACTCCCGGTTTGGCCGAGACAATATTGGCTATTTGTGGCTGATCGGTGAGCCGATGATGCTCGCCACGGTCATCAGCTCCATACATACGCTGACGCAATCGCATCATCCCGCGGGCATGCATCCCTTCGCTTTTACGGTGATCGGCTACTGCATCTTCATTATCTTCCGCGGCATCTTCAACCGGGCAGAGGGAGCGGTCGAAGGAAGCGCGTCCTTGCTGCACCATCGCATGGTGACGCCGTTGGACATCATGGTGGTAAAAGCGGTTATCGAAACCGTGGGTTGCATGGGGTCAATGGCAATTTTGCTGACAATCGGCATCATGTTGGGCATCGCGGAACCTCCCGCCAGGCCTCTTTATCTATTCCTAGGGGCGTCTTTAGTTACGTGGTGGTCTTTCGCTTTGTCGCTTATCATTGCGGGCGTCACATTTGGTAGTCATACTCTGGGACGTTTTGTTCATCCTATTTCATACTTCATGGTGCCACTGAGCGGCGCGTTTTGGACCATGTCTTTCTTACCCGTGGCGTTTCGAGATATTATGGCTTGGAACCCCATGGTTACGATGTTCGAGATCGCACGCTATGGTCAATTCCGCGCTGCAGATAGCAGATATCTGTATCCTGAATATGCTATAGCCGTATGCGCTGTCCTGACGTTGATAGGGCTTATGGTAATTAGAAAATTGCGCGAAAAAATACAGGCTAACTAAAAAGGCTTGGAAATCCGGAGCTCTATAAAATGTTTATGTCAGGGATCATGAAGCCGTCCGGTCGTGACGAAATTGAAAAGCCGTCTCTGAGAAGTATCATCATCCGTGGAATAAAGCGAAAGCGATATTTCATTGGACTTGTCGTTTTGCCATCGCTTTTGACGGCGACATATTATTATTTTGTTGCCTCCGATCAGTATGAGTCGACCGCTGATTATGTTGTGCGCCGAGCCGATGCTCCACAGAAAAGTAGCGGTGGCGCTGCCGCGCTGCTCGGATTTGGCGCGCCTACAGGAGCCTCGGCAGATCCCTACATTGTCTCGGACTATCTGCTTAGTCACGATGCGGTAAAGAGTCTGCGGCGGGACGATAATCTGGTGGGGCGCTTCCGCCGGACATCAATCGACTTCATCAGTGCGCTGAAAAGTGACGATCCATCTCCTGAGAAGTTGCTCAAATACTATCGTGATCAGGTTGGCGTAGAGCAAAATCTTGAATCTGGTATCAGTCAGATCAAGGTTCGGGCGTTCACGCCTCAAGATAGCTATCATATTGCCGACAAGCTTCTCAAGATGGGCGAGGAGCGCGTTAATCAGATAAATGAAAGAACTACGCGGGGCCAACTTTCGTCAGCACAGCATAATTTAGCTAATGCTGAAGCTGAATTGGCAAATATTCAAAGAAAAATCACATTGTTTCGTCAGAAGGGCGGAGATATCAATCCAACAGGGAGCGGAAAGGCTCAGATTGAACTAGTATCGCAATTGACTGCGAGCCTGGCCAGCGCACGTGCGCGATTGAACTCTCTGCAGGGGTTTATTTCTCCTTCTAGTCCACAATATCGAGCAGTAGCTGCACAGGTTTCAGCGCTTCAGCGGCAGGTTGATCTTCAAAATGCGCGGCTTGCGGGGGCAGGTAATAACATCGCAGTAGGTTTGGGGACGTATGAAGATTTGATTGTGCGTCAGGACTTCGCTGCCAAGCGCTATGCTGCTGCGGCCGCTGTCCTTGATGAGGCAAAGGCGCAAGCATTACGTCAGCAAATTTATCTTGTACGGGTGGTCGACCCTAACATGCCCGTGAAATCACTCTATCCCGAGCGGGGGCGCATTGTCATTACCGTGTTCTTTTCACTTCTAATTGCTTATGCCGTCGGCTGGCTCATGCTTGCAGGCGTTCGCGAACATAAGATGTGATCGACGGTCGTGCGCCAAAAGTAGGTCGTTTCGATTTGATCGTCCGCACTTGAAGTCCATTTGGGAGCTCAAATGCGGACGGTCAGGCCAGGACGAGCGCTGTAGCGGCCTAGAGGAAAGCGGGGAGGGGCGTAGAGGTCATTCGAAACCTTTGGCGAAGCGGCTGATCGGAGTGAAGTTGCGATCCACCAATCACCCTCTTGTATAAGTCGGGAAATCGGCCTGGTTCGCGAACTTTCGAATGGTCGATTTCGATGAACCGGAAGTGGCGTGCCGGGACTTCGGGAGGACGTGGCTCTATTGTCGGACGATGGAAGAGGCTCGGGAGCCCGATCAATCATGCAGCAAATATTAGAAGGTTGAATCATTCACGTTATCAGTCAGTTGAGATATTTATGATGCAATCCGTTTCTATTGGCGACCTGATGGCGCGATCCGGCGTCGCGTTCGGCACTAGTGGTGCGCGCGGACTAGTGGGCGCTATGACGGATCGGGTTTGCTTTGCCTATACTGCCGCTTTCTTGCAGCATCTGGCTGCGATTGGGCAGTTTTCGCCAGGTACGCATGTCGCGATCGCCGGCGATCTGCGGCCCTCCAGCCCCCGCATCATGGCTGCCTGTGCGGCAGCGGTGCGCCATATGGGAGGGCAGGTCGATCTGTGCGGCTTCGTGCCATCCCCTGCGGTGGCAGCCTATGGCTTTACCCATGCCATCCCATCGCTGATGGTGACCGGCAGTCATATTCCCGACAATCGAAATGGCATCAAGTTTAACCGCATCGACGGTGAGGTGCTCAAAGCGGATGAGCTAGCAATTCGCGCCCAGAATGTCACCCTACCCGACCTGTTCGACGAAGTGGGCATGTTGAAGGAAGTACAACAGCCAGAGGTGCTGATCGATGTCGCGACGGCCTATATTGCGCGCTATGTCGATGCCTTCGGTGCGCAGGGGCTGGCGGGCCTGACACTGGGCGTTTACGAGCATTCGGCGGTCGGGCGTGACATATTGGTCGCGCTGGTGAGCGCGCTGGGCGCTAAAGCCGTTTCGCTAGGGCGATCGGACCGCTTCATTCCCGTCGATACAGAAGCGGTCCGACCCGAAGATCAAATATTGGCGCGGGAATGGGCCACGCAGATGGGGCTGGACGGCATCCTTTCGACCGACGGCGATTCCGATCGCCCCTTGTTGGCCGACGAAAGCGGCATATGGATGCGCGGCGACGTGATGGGGATATTGAGCGCCCGTGCGTTGGGCGTTGCGGCGATCGCGACCCCGGTCAGTTGCAACAGCGCAGCCGAACTATCGGGGCTATTTACTGCCGTGCGCCGTACTCGGATTGGGTCACCTTATGTGATCGAGGCGATGAACGCGCTGGTTGAGGAAGGGCAAGTCAGTGTTTGTGGCTATGAAGCTAACGGTGGATTTCTGCTGGCAACGCCGGTCGAGATCGAGGGGCGAACATTGGGCGCATTACCCACGCGGGATGCGATGCTCCCGATTCTGTCGATATTGGTTGATGCGAAACGGCGCGGCGTGACACTATCGGCGCTTCAGACGCAATTGCCCGAACGTTATACGTTTAGCGAACGGTTGCAGGCTTATCCGCTCTCACAAAGCCAGGCGCTGATCTCGCATCTGGAACAGGGTAGTGAGGAGGAGATACTCGCGCGACTTACGAGCATGTTTGGAGATATTGCCGGGCAGGCAGATGCTATCGACCGAACCGACGGGCTACGCATCCATTTCACAAGCGGCAACATCATTCACTTGCGGCCGAGCGGTAATGCGCCCGAACTTCGCTGTTACACCGAAAGCGACACGGCCGAGCGAGCCGCATCGCTCAACGCGCAGGCCTTGGCACTGGTGGTGAATTTCAGCGTCACGAGCTGAACGAAGCGGAGAGACTCTGGCGTGGGATGGCGAGCATCGGAAGGACAGCATATTGCCGCTGACAGCGTCGTCGGGGGGCTTTCCCGGCCTGCTGAAGTCCAGCGTGACACGGCTGATTTATGCCCAATGGTCGAGCGCCCGAGAGATAAATTCCGGGCCGTTGTCCACCCTGATCTTGGCAGGTGGGCAGCCGCGCTCGAACAGCAGGCGATCCATGACATCGACGACCTGTTCACCCTTGATCCCATGATCCACGTGGATCGCCAGGCACTCGCGGGTATAGGTATCGACAACGGTTAGGGCGCGGAACCGCTTGCCGTTGAACAGGGCATCGGAGACAAAGTCCATCGCCCAGACTTCGTTCCTGTGTGAGGGTAGCGGCCGCTCCACACGCCGTGCGGCCATGACGTGCCGGCGGGCTCTTTGGGCCCGTAAATCGTAAGCGCTAAAACACTCCCACAGGGGAGCGCTCAGGCGGCCTGATCGATGACGGGGCTGGCGGTGGCGCGACTATCTACCCAGTTGTAGGGGAGCAGATCATCGATGGGATCTGTGTCGCCGCACAGGACGATGCGTGCGAGGACATCGGCGAGGTAGGCCTGCGGGTTGATACCGCCCAGTTTGCATGTTTCGATGAGGCTGGCGAAGGTTGCCCAGTTTTCAGCCCCCAGGTCATGGCCTGTGAACAGGGCATTTTTCCGCTGGAGGGTAATTGGCCTGATTGAGCGCTCGACGGTATTGTTATCCAGCTCGATCCGTCCATCCTCAAGGAAGCGGACGAGGCCCTTCCAGTGGTTGAGTGTGTAACCGATGGCCTCGGCTGTATGGGAGCCGCGGGGTAGTTTGGGCAGCATTTCCTTGAGCCATGGCAGCATGTCCGCGATGATCGGAGCGGATTCAGCCTGGCGTACCGTCAGTCTGTGTTCGGGGCTGGAGCCTCGGATACGAGCCTCGATCTTGTAGAGCCCGGCGATCCGCCGCAGGGCCTCATCGGCGACCGGTGCGTTGCCGCCCTTGGCATCGTCGAAGTAGCCCCTCCTGACATGTGCCCAGCAGAAGGCGAGCGTTCCGGGACCGGCCCTTCGGTCCGGCGCCTCGATATGCTTGTACGCGCCATAGCCGTCGCACTGGACGATGCCGGTGAAGTCCCCGAGCAGCTTTTCCGCCCAGACTTTCCCGCGACCTGGCATGTAGGTGTAGGCGACAGCCGGTGGATCGGTGCCGCCATGCGCCCCATCATCACGAGCGATCGCCCAGAGATATCCTGTCTTCACCTTGCCAGTGCCGGGAGCCAGGACCTTCGCGGTGGTCTCATCCACGAACAGCCTCGCGCCCGACAGGAGGTCGGCCCTCATCCGGCTGGTCAGGCGGCCGAGCCAGGCGGCGGCTCTGCCTGCCCAGTTACACATTGTCCCCCTGTCGATCTCGATACCCTGGCGCCGCAGTGCCTGTGCCTGCCGGTAGAAGGGAGTGTGATCGGCATATTTCTTGACGAGAACATCGGCGATCAGCGCCTCGGTGGGCAGGCCGCCTGGCACTACATGCTTGGGCGCAGGCGCCTGGAACACGCCATCGCTGCATGCCCGGCACGCCATTTTCGGACGGGACGTCACGATGACGCGATACTGGACAGGGATGACATCGAGCCGGCTTGATATGTCGCTGTCGATGCAGTGCAGCACGCCTCCGCAGCAGGGGCATTCCGTCTCGTCAGGGAGGATCACTTCCTCGACACGGGCCAGATGTGCCGGCAGCGACGCCCGCGCTGTCCCGGGCTCCCTTCGCGCCCGTTCCTTCTTTTGTCCTGCGGCAGCCGCTGCCTGCTCGGCCAAAGCCTCCAGTTCAGCGCGGGCGACATCGAGATCGTCGAGGCCCAGCGCCAACTGATCTTCGTTCAGTTTCTCCGACCGTTTTCCGAATGTCGTCCGGGTAATCTGGTCAATGATATGCTGCATCCGAGCTTCACGCTCGAGGCCGGCCAGGACCATCGCCTTGAGGATGGCGACATCGTCAGGAAGGTCGGCTGCCGTGGCGGACATGCCCTATTTCTGGCAGTTTCCGGGCAGTCCGCAATGGCATTTCGATCAGGGGAATCAGGCTTGCGACCTATCGCGTCGTCACCGGAACCTGAGCGCGCGGCGTGTGCATTTTCGACCATTGCAGCCCTTCGAACAAGGCTGACGCCTGTGATGCCGACAGCCGCATCACGCCATCCTGCGCCCGTGGCCAATGGAAGGCCCCCGTCTGCAAGACTTTGCTCACGAGCACCAGGCCGCTGCCATCCCAGACCAGGAGCTTGATCCTGTTCGCCCGCTTGGAGCGGAAGATGAAGACCACCCCCGAGAAGGGCTTGAGTCCGAGTTCATGCTCGACCAGCGCCACCAGGCTGACGGCCCCTTTCCTGAAGTCGACCGGCTTTGTCGCCACCATCACCTTGAGCGGCCCTGGCGGGATGATCATCCCGACCGGCTCACCGCGGCAAGCACACGGGCGATATGATCCTCGCTCGCCCCTGGCGGCACATGGATCGCCAGCCTTGCCGTGCGGATCACGATCTCATCGCCTCCACCATCAGCCGGGCCGGAGCCGCCCGCATCTTCTACCACCGCCGGGACGAAGCCCAGCTTTTTGCTGGCCAGGCGCTTGCCTGGAATGCTGTCATGCCGCCACGCATAAAGCTGCTGCGGCAGTAACCCATGCGTCCGTGCGATTTCTGCGATGTTGGCGCCGGGCTCAAAACTCGACGCTATGATCCGGGCCTTGGCCTCGGCCGACCAGCGGCGACGCGAAGGTCCCGCTGGAATGACATCCATACGCGAGGGCCGCTGGCCCTCCTGCCTTGCGAAACCTGTTTCGAATGTTCTTACATCATCAGCCACTACGATACCCCTCGGATGAGGGGCAAAACATAGACAGATCAGCAGCTACGAAAATGTGGGGAGGTTTTGGCGCTTACCGTAAATCAAGGCCCTCCAGTCGGTAAAGGGTAAGCGGGGCGGCGGCCCCACCTTGCAGACGTAAAGTGTAGCCTTGAGTTTGCGCCTCCTGATCAGGATGGAGGACACTGGTGCTATGACGATGCTGATCTGCCCCCCGCTGAGTGGCCCAGAGACTATGATAGTCTGGACCGCGAAAGGGACATTGAATGCCGAGCAAGAAGCACAAGCCGGAAGAGATCATCGGCAAGCTGCGTGAAGTTGAGATTGTGCTGGCGCAGGGGGCTTCGACCGCCGAAGCCTGCCGTCGGATCGGGGTCAGCGAGCAGACCTATTATCTCTATGGACGGCTCTCCCTTTGCAAGCGGCATTGAAACGTTCTGCGTGGATCAGTTG
>Ga0213869_10000502_pt1 | contig 32057 bp, 23 predicted proteins | sample PICome_10_FD_160083 | JGI IMG/M metagenome (GOLD analysis project Ga0213869, IMG submission 160083) | Coastal seawater microbial communities near Pivers Island, North Carolina, United States - PICO132 | ecosystem: Environmental > Aquatic > Marine > Coastal | place: USA: North Carolina...
CCCGATGGCGCCGTCTGGTCCGCGACTACGAAAAGCGCATCGACGTCTCACAGGCGATGATCCTCGTCGCCATGGGTGGAAACCTACTACGCCGAAACGCTCATCCCTGATTTTCCAAACGGACTCTCAAGACATTCCTTCAGCCCGGTAATGGACACAAGGGGCCGGGCGGCGCCGGCTCGGCAAGGTAGGGCGGATTTATGTCGCCCGACGCCTTCACCGCCGATCGCCTTCATCGCGAGATCAAGAAGCTGATCATGGCCGGAAAATTCACGCCCGGCTTGCCGCTGACCGTTCAGTCACTCGCCGACGAATTTGGGACGAGTACGTCTCCTGTGCGGGACGCACTCAACCGGCTGGTGGGCGAGCGTCTTGTTGAAACGCAGGGCGGCGGTGGGTTTGCTTTGCCGGAAATCACCAAGCGTAACGTTTACCATCTCTACAGCTACCATGCCGACCTTGTCCGGACGATCGTGAAGGTGATGGTTCGACTGGAGGAAATGGGTTCGCCACCTGCTTTCGTCGTCAACAGATCGGCGCACGGCCTAGCTTTGGCTTATGCGACCGCGGAGTTTTTTTCGCTGCTGGCATCCTGCTCCCCTAACCCCGAACATCTAGATGCGATCGTACAGGCGGGCGAGCGGCTCGCTATTCTCCGATTGCATGAAGGCCCTATCGGTAGGCAAGGTGAGGAACTCGCGACGCTATGGAATGTAACCCGTTCGGGAAACAGAAACGCAACGCGGGTCGCGATGTGGCAGTATCACCGTCGACGTTTGCTACGGGCTGACCAAATTTCTTCAGCGGCGACACAAAGGAGGTAAATTCTGAAAAGCCTTGAAAACCGCGCTTTTCTGCCTGCCATTCACTGATATATTTGAGTCGTTTATGGCAGCAAGAATATATGCTCTCAAAATGAGAGCATATATGATCGGATATATGCCTTTCCTTTCATACCATCAGCGTTGCCGCACATTCCTGCGGCGCAATGATGGAGATGAACATGTCCAATATCGAACATGACGAAGATATCGTCGATCTGGGTGCCGCTTCCGTCGAAACCCAGGGCGCCATCCGTGGCGTCCTCGACCTCACCGGTGGTCAGCTGAACCAGATGGGGATCGCCGACGACTGATCGATGAGGCGCGCGTCCTTTCGCGGGCGCGCGCCTAAATCGCGTCTTCGAATGAGGGGCGTGCCATGCGGTACAAGCTGAGGAACGGGCTGGCCTTCTGCGTCACTGGCGGAAGAACGATCTTTCTGGACGTCGCGGCGGATCGCTATTTCGGCCTGCGGCCGGAGTGGGATGCAGCTTTCAGGAGATATCTGGAAGACAAGGAAGACGGTCCCGGGATCAAGCCCTTGCTGCGTGGCCATATTCTCGTCATGGCAGATGAACGCGAACCATTTAGTCAGCAGGCTGTGATCCCGCCGGCGCGACGGGAGGTCTTGGCTGAGCCCGGCCATCGTCTGAACGGCAGGAGTTTGTTGTTCATTCTTGCCCAGTTCAGGGCGATGCTGGACCTGCGGTTCCGCCGCTTTGAAAGGATCATATCTGGGATTGCCGATCGGTCGCAAGGACTTGGTGTCGTCGGTTGGAATTGTCCTGATTTGCGCGAGTGGCGACCAATTGTGGGCGCCTTTGCGGCCTCCGCGCCGCTGCGTCCCCGCAATACCCACTGTCTGACCAATTCGATCGCCTTCATGGACATGGCTTTGTCGGCCCGGTTGCCAGCCAAACTGATTCTGGGCGTCAGCGCATCGCCCTTTTCCGCCCATTGCTGGGTTCAGGCAGGTGATACGGTCTTAAACGACCGCCTCGAGAATATTTCGGCGTTTGAGCCGATCCTGGCGATCTGAGATGCTGGAACGCTACCTCGCAATCATTAATTATAGCGGTGCGCCGCTTGAGCGTCTCTCTTCCGGGTTCCTCGCGGCCTCAGGGTTCCAAAGCTTTCTGCTCGGGAAATGCTGCGCGCTTTTGACCACCTGTGCCGCGCAATTGCTCAGGCTCCCGACCGACGGAGGTGCGGTGATCGGCCCGGTGTTCCCGCGCCATGGTCCTGCCGCGTGCATATTGCCGAGCGACAAGCTCTTTGCCGATGATATGCTCCATGGTGATCCATTCGCGACATTAGCTGAGCGCTATTGGGGCGGCTATGTTGCCGTGCTCACGCCTAAGAATAGGATGCTGGTCGCGCGCTCCCCGGGCGGCGCGCTGCCATGCTATTTCACCATGTTTCCAGGGGGATGGGCGATCTCGTCAGACATCATGCTTCTCGTCGAAGCAGGTCTGGTTCGACCTTCGGTGAATTGGGCGGAAATTCCGCGCTATCTGGGCGCCAGGGACCTGCCACAGGCCAGGACGGCAGTTGATGGCGTTACGGAATTGCTTCCTGGTACTGCGGTGGAACTGGGTGAGCGAGAAGCTCGGGTGTGGCAGTTCTGGAACCCTTGGGATTTTGTTTCCGAACCGCTTTTGTGGGATAGCGAGGATGTTGCCGACCGCCTGCGCCGCACAGTTGATCATTGCGTTGCTTCCTGGGCATCTACCTCGCAGGCTCCCATCCTCACATTATCAGGAGGGCTCGATTCCTCGATCGTCGCGGCGGCGCTTTCCAGAGTAGGCGGGCGTGCAAGCAGCGTAACGATTTCCACTCTGAGCCGCGATGGCGACGAGCGGGACTATGCCCGCGTGATGGCGCAGGCATCGGGAATGAACCTTATAGAGGCCACTTATGATCTGGCAGATGTAGATCTGTCCAGATCAGTGGCCGAACATTTTCCAAAGCCGATCGGCTTCGTTCATGAACTGGCTTATCATTCGGCCTTGCTGCGCGCGGTTGGCGAGGCTGGCGCAGACGCTGTCTTTACCGGAAATGGCGGCGATAACGTCTTCTATAACAGCAGTTCTGTTCGGCCGTTTTTCGACGCATGCAAAGCCAGAGGTTTCCACCGTGAAACCGCTCAGTCGATAGCCGATATCGGGAGGGTAACCCAGGTCCCTCGATGGGAGGTGTGTCGCCAGATCGTCAAAGCCGCTCGCACTATGCGTCGGCCCTATCAATGGCATCTCGACATTGATTTTATGGAAGCGGACGCCGCTGAGGCGATGCGAGCCAACCCGCCGCAGCACGATTGGCTTGAGCGGGCATCACTTACACGGCCTGGAAAACTGGGCCATATCGCGCTCCTGCTGCGCGTCCAAAACCATGTCGAAGGCTATCTGCGTGGCTTCGGTCTGCCCATGATCGATCCGCTCATGTCGCAACCGATTGTCGAGTTGGCTTTGGCCATCCCGACATGGAAGATGATAGAGGGCGGGAGCAATCGGGCCATAGCGCGTCGGGCCTACGCCGACCTGCTCCCGCCACTCATCCGCGACCGCCGGCGCAAAGGAAGCCCGAGCAGCTTCGCGGTAGAGGTGGTCAACCAGCGCCTCGACGAGATACGCGAGCGGCTGATGGATGGTGAACTTGCTCAGCACCGGCTTATCAGTCGGTCAGCGCTGGACAAGGCGCTTGTCAGTGGGCCGGCGATCGATCGTCACTATGTCCGTCTCATGGCGCTTCTCGACATGGAGGCCTGGATAAGGCGTTGGCAAGCGATCCCGAAAGGTCAGGGCCATCATGCACCCGGTTTTGCCTCTGTCTGATTCCAGCTTTTTCGCATCTGTTGCCACCGCTCAGCTTCTTGAACTGCTTGGCCTCCGCCATCAGGCAACTTGTCGAGCAACCAGAAATTGAACCAGTCGATCGCCCGTCGATAGATCGCAGCCCTGTGAGCAGGTTGTCGTTTCACATGATGCTCATCCGGGAAGACATAAAGATCCACGGGCTTGCCGGCACGGCGAAGGGCTGTGAGGGCTTCGAGCCCTGAAAGATATTCATCGTCCGACATCTGGGCAAGGACGGGGAAGGGGATGCGATCCGCATTTCTCGCCCAGGATAGGCCCCCCCAAAGGGACGGATTGTCGGTAGGGGAGGCGGGCCAGCCCCGCATTTCATATTCCGCCTGAATAGCAGGCCCAAGGAGCCAGGTTTGCGACCCTTCCCAGCAGCAACTGCTGATCGCAGCCGCTTTGAAAAGCCTGCTGTGAAGAGCAGCGAATTGCACGGTCGACACGCCATCACTCAGGCCTGTGATGCCGATGCGTGCCGGATCAACGAGGCCGGTGCTAATGAGCTGCTGGATCTTCGTCTCGATGGCTGACAGGATGCTGCGCCGCTCCATGAAGCCGTCGAGCTGGCGCCGCTCCCGTTCATGTGGGTCGATCTTTTGATCGCGCAGTGGCGCGGGTGGCCGCTGGATCGAGAGAACCAGATATCCGGCCTGGGCAAGCAACTGGATAGGATATTCGTCTCCCGTACCGCCGCGCAGAAATCCCCGGCTCTGATATTGGACGACTATCAAAGGATAGCGCTGCCCGGCCCGGTAATCTGGTGGATAAACGAGGTCGCCATAGCATTCGAGATCGCGATCATTTTTCCATTGCAGCCGCTCCGCATGCCCGAGAGCGAGAGAGCCGAATTCGGGATTGGGATTGAAAATCACCTGCGACCGACCGCTTTCAGGATCGACCCGATCGAGATATCTCGGCGCTACCGACTTCTCCCGGGCACAGAGAATATCCGTGCCAAGAGGACCGCAGTTCAAAAGCAGGTCCGATGTCTGCATGATTTTGCGGACAGTTCTGCGGTCAGGTTGCCATTCATATAAGCCCGTGAGGCTTCGGCCCCAGCCCTCACGTCGGACGAAACGGATAGCGTCGCCGGCTATCCATGCTTGTCCCTCGACATCCGTGCAGCGGCTGTCGGAACAAAATATCTGCACCGTCCCATCTGTAAGGGCGAGACGGCGGACACCATTGGCGTCGACTGCCAGTGTCGCCGCTTTCCGGTGTGGTCGGGTTGGAGAGCCGGACGCTGAGAAGATCAGCGCCTCTTCTGCCGTCGCTGGGCGGCGTTCACCCGTTGCAATATTGATTGCTGCAAAGCTGTAATGTGCTGGCCCGCGCGGAAACGGCCGGCTTCTACCATAAGGAAACCAGCGTTCATCAAAATGATATCCTGACAAGCCCTCTTGATCGAGCGCATCGCTGGCGCTTGCGTCGTCCCGCAGTTTCGCGATGACCGATAGGCCATCGTCGTCGAACCTGAAATCGACGATATCATCGTCGAATGTCGCAGCCATTTTGCTCCTGCTGCCATCCCAACTCCATAGCTGGAGGCGGCCCGCAACATATTTGAGGAACGCTAGGCGTTTGCCATCGGGCGACCAGCGCGGCGTGATGACTTTGGGAAAGCCGCTCGGGAACCCCGTCATCCCGTAATAGTCGTCAAAACTCCAGAAGGCTGCGCCAGCGCCGCTGTCCACGAGGTGCGGACCGCTCCCAGGCTCGATGACATAAATGCCCGAACAAAAATCATTGCTGGCGATGTTGGCTCTCGCGACGCTGACGGCAATGGATCGTCCATCGGGAGAGGTTGAGAACATGGGATCTGCATCAAGATCGGGGATCGATCCCATATTCAGCGTTTCAATGAGATCCCCGGCCGAAAGAGCATGGCTTGAATCTGGGCTTTTGATTTGTAGTGCGGCCTTGCAGTCCAACGCGGAAGTCGGGCTGCTCGCCGCAGCTGCAAGCGCTAGGGTAAGGAGCGGGAGCATCACCAGACCTTGGAAATCGTGAGGCTGACGAAGCGACCGACGCTGGAATAGTTGGTTGCATCATATGGGGGGCTGTTTGCGCCAGATGTCCGGATGAGCGAGGGCATTTTGTTGAACAGATTCTGCGCTGACAGAAGGAACGACCAGCCCCGCAGGAGCCCGGGTCCATCGAGCTTGAGATTGGCGCTGAGGTCGATCGACTGGAAGTCGCCGACCTTATATGCCTGCGTTAATCTTTCATCGGTCGTACCGCCGATATAGTTATAGCTCGCTGTCAGCCCGATATTGCCCCGTTGCCAGCCCGCGCTTGTCCGCGCGCGCCAATGCGGTGGGTTGAAAATTGTGCCAGCCCTTTCGATGCTGGGCTGGCTCGCTGACAAGCGTTGGTCGCTCTTGAGATAACTGGCGTTCGTCTCGACGCTGAACGCATTGGCGCCCCTTCGAAACACATAAGAAGCAGTGGCGTCAACGCCCTGGATTTTCTGCCGAGCTGCATTTTGTAGCTGGTTGTAGACGATTGCGACAATCCCGGCAGGATCATAGGGGCCGTCGGTCTGATTGCTCACGCCAAGCGGGAGGTTGGTGGTCGCTGCAAGAACCTCGCTCAGACTGGGATTGAGCAGGACAAGATCCGCATATTCGCTACGGAAAGATTGATAGTCGTCGGCGATCGGGCTGACGACCCGCCCTTTGTAGCGGACATGGAAATAGCTTGCCTGCAGGCTGAGCCCTTCGACTGCTTTCGGCGCAAATTCGGCAGTGACGGTCAACGTCGTCGCCCGCTCGGGGGCGAGGTCTCGGCTGCCTCCAGCCAGAACGAGGACAGCGCCGGCTGTCGCAGGACTTGGCGTGAATTCGCTCGAAGCGAGCGTATAGCCTTGTTGAACGGTGTTGCGCTGGCTGAGGGTGGGCGCCTTGAAGGACTTTCCCCAGCTGCCCTTGAACGTAAGCGCATCGACTGGCTGGTAAAGGATACCGATTTTTGGTGTGGCTAGCCCGCCAAGATGGTCATAGCGCTCATAGCGTAGGGCCCCGGACAATTGGAGTTTCTGGATGAGGGGTGAAGCATTCCGATCTGACACCAGCGGCACGACGACTTCGCCAAAACCATAGATCGCCGTTTGGGAATCCAGATAGTTTACAAGATTGAAGGTGCCAGCGGCGCGGACGCTGCGGACCGAAGCCGCGAGGCCATTGGATCGAAGACCAGCACCGAGCGCGAGGCGGACATCGCCGCCCGAAAGGGCAAAGAGCGGACCGTCGCCGCTGATTTCAGCCGACCATAGATCATTTTTATAGCGAATGAGGTTCTCGGCAAAACGCACTCCGCCTGAAAAGATGGAACCATCAATCTGTGTATCGCTGACGGCCCGTGTGGCTCTCGCTGTCACATCCCACTCGGCCGGTAGATGAAAGGTGACCGAGGGGCTGACAGAATAGCTCTCGACAGTCGGGCGTGTCAGATTTCCACCGGTCGTGACTGGCGCGGTGGCGGCGAAGGGCAGCGCAGCGCGTGACCGGTGATGATTATAATGAGCGTCTATTTCAAACTCTGCCCCGTCTCCCAGGCGTTGATGCCCGGCCAGGATCGCACTGATCTGGCGCTGCGATGGCAACAGCGTCGTTCCGGGTTCCATATTGGCTGTCAGATCACGCTGCGCGGCTGTGATATCGGAGGCCTTGCTGAAATCGCCGGCCAGCATAATTCCGCCGCCCGACCAGCGGGCGCCCGACACCGCACTATATTGCTGCTGGAAGTTGCCGCCCTCTGTCGCGGCCCCGAGACGAACGCTGGTGAGCAGGCCTTCATATTCCCGCCGCAGGATGATGTTGGCGACACCCCCTACGGCATCTGAGCCGTAAAGTGCCGAGGAGCCGTCAGCGACAACTTCGATCCTATCGATGGCTGCAAGTGGGATTGCGGAGATATCGACGCCCTGGCTGGCAGCGTCATAGGCGAGCCGGTGGCCGTTCAAGAGCGTCAGGGTCGCGTCAGGGCCAAGGCCGCGCAGATTGAGCGCGGAAGACGAGTTCACATTTTCCGAACCGGTCTGGACACTGGAGATGACACCCGGGTTCTGACCGCCGGAAAAATTCTGCGGGATGCTGCGCGCGAAAGAGCCCAGATCGCTATATCCAAGTTCAGCGATCTTCTCGCGTGAGGCTGAAAGGACAGGGGCTGTCGGCTTCGCGCCCCTGATGCGTGTACCTGTAACTGAGAAAAGCACATCCGTCGCGCCGGTTACCTCCTCGCGCGACGGTGCCTCTCGCCCCCGCAGGGTTATCGTACGATCCCTGATCTCGGCAGTGAGGCCCGACGGCGCGAGGAGGGCGGCCACGGCTTCTTCGACCGTGTAGGCGCCGGCTAGCGATGGCGCGCGCGCGCCTTTGAGGCTCTTGGGGTCGGCGACGAGCTGGTAATCGCTGCCGCGCGCGACGCTTCGCAAGGCTGCGGCAAGATCCTGTTCAGGCAGGTTGTAAGTCTTTTGCGCTTCCTGCGCATGTGCCTGACTGTAAATAGCGCCCATGCAAAGTGCAGCGCTGGTCATCAGCGCAATCTTTACGATCCCCATTATGTGCCCCTATTTCATGCTGCCTCTTTTTTGAGGCTCAATAGGGAAGACGGGAAACTGCTTTTCTAAAGCCGATTGGCCGATTTATTTCTTTTCAGTCAAAATCAGCTTATTGGGCTGTGATCGATCGATGGTGAGATCGAGAAAAGCGCTGAGAGCCTGCGCGACACGTTCGATGTCGCGTATGTCGATATCGGCGAATATCTCGCGATTACCGAGCGCTGGCGTCGCCAGTTCGATCTTGGTCTCGCTATAGTTGTTGGCCTCAGCGATGACCTCGTTGATCGGCACATTGTCGAAACTTTTCACGCCGCCCACCCACTGTTGTTCGGATCGAGGCGCAGGAATGACAGAAATGTCAGCCTCCTGTCCAGCTTCGACAATCAGCAACTGACCGGCGCGAAGTTCGAGGTTTTTAGGCTGGCCGGCTCTTGCCACACGAGTAAAGCCAATGACAAGCGAACCTTCGATCGGGCTGATGCGGGCGCCCGAACGTACGGCCATGTCGAAACTGCCGCCATGGGTCGCTACATTGGTACCGGCGCCCGTCACAACAAAAGGTCTTGGGTCATCCTGCACGACGGTGAATCGGGCGCGGCCGCGCTTGATTTCGACCCTTCGCTGCTGCGAGGTCATGCTTACCAGCAACAGCGTATCTGTGTCGAGGATGACCGACGAGCCGTCGGCCAATCTCTCGGTTCGTACCTCGCCGACCCGGGTTTCAACTGGGGTGCGTGCTTCGCTCTGTGCGATCAGCGAAGGGGGCGCGCCCTGTGATCGCCACCATATGCCCGCAGCCGCCATCAATACGCAGCCAAAGGCAGCAGCGAGGGCTATGGGAGAATGAAAAAGGCTTCTTTTTGTTAAGGGCCGATGCCCGCTTGAGCGCATGCCCGCGCGCAGTGCATCATTGCTGCCGCCCAGCGTCTTGCGCACGATGTCTAGATAATGCGCCTCCCGCGAAGGCTTGCCGTTCACCCACGCGGAAAAAGCCGCCTGATGCTCACCAAGCTTGTCAAGCGCAGTAGGGTCAGGGACAGCGTGATGATCGCCGAGAATGAGCATAGCCCATTGGAAGGCCTCCTCGCGCTCCTGCTCTGCCGAGGTGGCGTCGGTGTCACTCATCATCCGCCTCGCGATGGGCCACGACATGCTTGATGGCCTTGAGCATTTGCTTCTGCACGACCCAGAGGGGCACATCGAGCTCCTGCGCAATCTCCACATAGGTCTGGCCCTCCACGCGATTGCGCAAGAATATGTCGAGGGTGTCTGGGCTGAGCTTGCCGAGGATCAGTTTCCAGCGAGCAAGATCTTCGCGTGCCTGGGTTTCCCGGTGGGTGTCGTTCGAAGCCACCAGAGCAAGATCGTCTTCAAGCAGCATGGATCGCCGCGAGAGCAGCGTTGAGCCGCGCGCGACGAAATCGCGCAGCAAATTGGTCGCGATGCGGGTGAGATAGGCCTGTGGACTGGAAAGGGCATGGGCCGGCGCGCCCCGCACGAAACGGGTGAAAGCCTCCTGAGCGAGCTCATCGGCGTCGGCCTGGTTGCCGAGCTGGCGCGTGAAGAAGCGCATGAGGCGGGGCTTCTCCTTTCGGTAAAAGTCCGGGAAGCGAAAGGGTTCGCTGCCGGGATCTCTCTGCCTGGTCGGATCGCATAGGCGATCCTCGCTTCTGCCTTGGCTCATCTGTCGCACCTATGTCCATCTCGGGGCGACGGCCGTGAGCCGGATGTTCGAAACCTGTGGAAACCGCAGGCGCATGCGCCTTTACCGTTGCCGGCTGGACATGCGCGCATGCCACCCGGCCCCAGTGAAACTGTGACCGAGCTGGTTTCCAAGGAGTTTCGACGCCCCGCTTCCCGGCTTTCACGGGAAGCAAGACCAATTTGCCGGAATGAAGCGTGAACGCAACCCCAAAGAGCGAACTTTGTGACGTTTTTGCGAAGAGGTGCTGGAAGAGAAAAAAAGGGGGCGGGGGAGGGCGGCTGCTCGCTGCGCGAGCACCGCGCTCTTGCCGGAGCGGCATGCCGCCGCACCGGCCGGGCTCGGCTGCGCTGATCCCGGCCCTTCGGGCTGTGATCGCTCCCGCAAGAACGGATGCTTTAACAAGAGCAAATGGGGCGCGGGAAGAGGCATCATGCGGACCATGGCGACCCGGAACAACCGTGGTCGCCATCCCTCAGGTTTTCAGAAGGGGAGGGAGGGGAGGTGGTGGGTGGAGGTCGCCAGATTGGCTGGCTGCCATCCTGAAAGGAGTTTCCCCCATGGCCCACCATCATGATGTGAGCAGCTGTCTCGCGAGGTTCGTTACGCGGATGCGTGACCGCGTCTCTGACGACATTTGCGCCGCCCGTATCGAACGCTATCTGGCAAAGTCAGCGCTGGAAGACGGCCATCCGTCCTGCGAAGCAGCGGGCGAGACAGATCCGGGTATCAACGAGGCGGTGGCGCGGATGGATGCCCTCACACGCGGCATTCTCATCCTGGTGGTCAGCCAGAAAATGAGTGTCTCGGAGGTAGCCCGGCGTTTCCGGATGAGCGAGGAGCGGGTCTGCCGGCATTTCAGGCGTGCGGTCGAGATGGTCGCAATGGGTCGAGAAGATGGAAGCTGCAACTAACTGCATTCATATCGAGGGGGGCGGCATTCAATATGAGGTGCGGCGGACGACAGCGCTTGGCAATTGCGTGGCTGAGGCCAATTATGGAAGGGGGCGCGTCGGGAACCTAAACGGCACTCTGCGAGGCAAGACTGAGGTCAAGAAAATCGATCAGCGCGCGCCACGACAGGCTGTGCGCGGTGGCGTCATACGCCATGCGCGCGTCGTCCAGCCGATCGACATCCTCGTTGGTGAAGCTATGCCAGGCGTTGCCATGGGTGGTGAGCTGCCAATGCGCCTGTGCCTGCATCATCTCCATCTGAAACGCCGCAACATCTTCCTGAGGTACGAGCGGATCTCGCGCGCCGGTAAACACCGCTATGCGCGCCTTCACCCCGCCAGTCTGCGCCGGTCGAACCGTGGTCAGCAGGCCGTGGAAGCAGGCGACGGCTGCTATCTCGGCGCCGGATCGTGCCAGTTCCAGAGCGGCAAATCCCCCGAAGCAAAAGCCGATCGCGGCGCTGGCGGCAGGTTTGACGCCGGTCGCGGACAGAAGCGCGTCAAAACCCGACCTCACTCGTCCGCGCACAAGATCAGGATGGTTGCGAAACGCATCCAGCGCATCGCGCATCGCCCCGCCTTCTAACGGCTCGCCATTTCCGTGCATGTCGGCTGCGAGCGCAGTATAACCAAGATCGGCCAGCTTGCGGCAATGGCGCCGGACATTGCCACCGATACCGTCCGCTTCGTGCACGACCAGCACGGCGCGGCCATTGGGCTGGAGCCTTGGCCGAAATAGCTCGCCAAGCAGAACCTTGGTGCCATGGAAATAGGCATAGGGCTCGCCTCCGCCCGTATCGTTCATCAAGCGCTCCTACAGTCCAATCGTGAGCGGGATAGCGCCCTAATCGGCTCCTGCCTCTGCCAACGCGCTTTTGATCAACTCCACTTTCGCTTCGTCGTTCACGTCAATCGAAACCAGGATGGGCGAATGCAAAGCTGCATCGTCTCGTTCCTCTTCCAGCGGCGCAGCTGCGTCGCCGCCACTAATCTCCTCCCCGACACTATTTTCGGGTCCATCAGCGGCGATGAAAATGTCACTGCGCTCGATGCCGTGGGTCTGCACCAGCAGTTCAACCGTGTTTTCAGCTTCGGCACGCGTTGCGAAGCGCGCCTCAATTGTCTGGCTCATTGTCACTCCTCTTTGATAAATGGACAGGCATCAGGCTGGGATGCGGCGCAGCGGCTGAGTGAGGCAGTGTATGCCTCCCCCGCACGCGGCGAACTGAGAGATGTCGATTTCGTCCACGGCGTAGCCCGCCTTGCGCAGCGCGGTCGTGACAACCGTGTCGGTGGCGCTTGTGAGGATTCGGCGCCCGCCCAGCGAAAGGATGTTACAGCCCAGCGAGGACGAGAGGGCCGTGGGCATCGGGATGATTTTGATACCGCGCTCATATAGAGCCTCGACGAACGTCGGGTCCAACAGCTCCAGGCAGCCGACCGCCTCGTCCTTTTCTACCATGCAGAAAATAGTGTCGAGGTGCAGATGGTCGGCATGAAAGGGGCATAGCAGCACGTCCCAACCCGCAGCCCGGAACGGCGCCGCGAACTCTTCCGCCCCCGCCGCGCAGCTGCGTTCGCCCGACATACCCACTATGAGGAGACCCTCTCGCGCAACGCAGACGTCACCGCCTTCAATCGTGCCACGCGTGATCTGCCGCACAGGCATCTTCCACTCAGCACAGGTTTCCAGCAACGCATCGACTTCGCCTCTGCGGTGCGGCATGGCTGGATTGAGGGCGGTCATGCCCCATGGCGTCGCGACACCGATGTCGCGGGTGAAGCACATGTCCGGCAGATCGCGCAGTGGGGCGAGACTATGACAGCGCACGCGATGCCGCTCTAGCGCCTCTACCAGCATGTTATGCTGACGGAGAGCCTCAGCGGCATCGGTCGTAAAGCCGGCAGCCAGAGCCTCACGGGTGACGGCGCAGCAGGGTACGGGCGCCAGATGAAGCGGCGGGCAGAGGATGACGTCGGTCAGCCGGTCGGTCTCGCTTACAACATAACTTTCAAGATATGCCGGCGGAACCTTGCCGGCCATGACGCCATCAAATGCACCGAAATCGACTTTCATGATCATCTCCTGACCACGACAACCGAAACACGTTATCGGCAGTTCCCAAGCTTATCATCGGTTAGGACGTTTTGAGGCGATCGGGCGCATTGGCATACCGGACGCGCCTGAGGCCAATACGCGGCGGCTTTTTGACCGGCGTTGGGACATTCGCGACAGTCTGGTTTCGGGTTGTAACCTGAGGAATGCGGACATTCACGGTGGAAGCTGTAATAACTGCTGCCGCCGATTTTGAGGGCGTTGGATGTCTTTTCGGCATTTCTGGTGCCATCAGTTGGTTCCGTCCGGCAGGTAGGCTTGGCATCCGGCGTCAGAGCGTAGATGTCGCTGATCTCAGATTTTCCAGAACATGGGTTACGTCGTCACGATACCTTGCGTGTTGTGCCGCCCACATCCGCCGGAGGAGCGCTTCATCGACGAAGTCGTCGAGCTTTGCCATCCTGAGGCCCGCGACGAAGTCGGACAGGTCCTTCATCGGGGGACAGTCGATTACCTGATGTAGAACAGCTGCGAACTGCTCCGGTGTCACATCGACTGCAGTAACGCCGATGTCGTGGATCGCCACCTCCAGTCCGGCGCTCATGAGGACGATCGACAGAACGGAATTTACCGCCGTGCCACGCCAGGTGATAACGTGGGTGTCGCGCTCGGCTGGTATGAGAGCGCGCCGCTCAAGGCAGAGTTCGCGGAACGCGTTCCGCCCCTGCAGGAGGAACTGCTTCCCGGTCACGTCCAGGTATGCCGGAACCTCGTGGTCGGACAGCACCTCCAGCATCGTCGCAGTAACACGGTCATGCAACTGCTCGTTCGCGGGTCGGTCGAAGCGTGGCAGCTTGCCTGACCGATGGGGAACGACGTCGAGCACCTTGGCGCGATCGTCGACAGCCTCAACCCTCCACCTCCGACCCGCGAAGCCTACGAGCGATCCTATGCCGAGGACGTTGGTGAGCGGAACGGTTCCCAGCGTCCGACCGCTCGAGACCAGGCGCCACTCCTCATCGGTCTTGAAGACGGCATAGAAGTCTCGCGCTTGGACCAATTCCTCTCCAGTCTTCCCGAGCATGAGGATGCCGTCTGGCGATTGCTCGAGAAGGTCGGAGCCCTGGGGACCGGCCCCTCGCAGGAGATCGGCGTAATCCGCAGGCGCGAAAGCTAGGTAGCTGTCCTGACCGAATAGGAGCTTGTGCGCCTCGGCCGCTCGGACCCCGCCCTGCGATGCGATAAGTGAAAGGGTCTGATGCAGCGCCACCGTGGCGAGCGAGGAGTCCTCAGTTGATGGCTCGACCCAGTTCGCCTGAAGGAGCCGGACGCAGGCGACAGCCCTCACCGTTTCGAGCCGCAGCTTGTCCAGAGGATCGGAATCCGGATCAAGATGATCCTCGCGGACATAGATCCGTAGCACTGCCGGGGTCCCGCGGCGGCCGCTCCGGCCGAGACGCTGTTTCAAACCGGAGAGCGATCTGGGCGCGCCCACCTGTGCGACCGACTGGACACTGCCAAGATCTATACCGAGCTCGAGCGTCGTCGTCGCTACGGCGGTGGTTGGCTGGTCGCCGGCCTTTAGGCGCGTCTCAAGCGTCTCGCGCAGCTCTTTTGAAAGACTGCCGTGATGGGGAAAAAACTCTTCCGGCACATTGTCGCGCTCCGATCGTTCCCGCAGACGGTCGGCAAGGGCCTCGACCGTGCGGCGTGAAGCAGCGAACGCGAGATTGTTCGATCCGCGCAGGTTTGAGAAGATATGGTCGGCGATCTGGCTGAGCGCATCGCTTGCATCGTTATCCGCGATTTCGTCGATTGCGGTTCCCTCGGGTGGCTCCTCATAACCGCGGATCTGCAGCCTGACGCCAGGACCAGCCTGGGGCGCGCGAAGCACACCGACGCTTAGCGGGTTTGCCGCGTTCATCCAACGGCAGGCGGCGTCGGCGTCACCAAGCGTGGCGGAGAGCCCTACCCGTCGCGGGCGTCCGGACGTTATCTTGTCAACGCGACGGAGAAGCGACGCCAGATGTAACCCGCGTGGTCCTTGCAGAAACGCATGGAGCTCGTCGACGACGATACCATGCACACCACGAAACAGCTTGGCGGCATCAGCGGGGCGACGCAGGAGAAGTGCTTCGATAGATTCAGGCGTGATCAGGGCTACGCCGGCCGGCGTCTTGAGCAGCCGCGTCTTCGGTCCCTGCGGCGCGTCACCATGCCAACGGGTAATCGGCAGGCCAAGACGCTCGCACAGCGGTTCCAGTCGCCGGAACTGGTCGTTGATGAGAGCCTTGAGGGGACTGATGTAGAGCAGCCGAAGGCCACCCCCTGTCATTTCTGCTGTTTCGGTGAGCAGCGGAAGGAACGCGGCCTCGGTCTTGCCCGACGCCGTGCCCGCCATGATGATCACATCGCTGTCCGACCCCAGGATCCAACGGATCGCGGTGTCCTGTATCTCACGCAGGCCGGCCCATCCCTCGTCGCGAACCCAGCGGCGGATTTCAGGATGGAGCCGATCATAGGAGGGGACGTCAGATGCGGAGGTCGACAAGCTCGTCGTCCGCCTCTGGCTCTTCAAGCTCCTCCTTGTCAGGCGACACCGCGCCGATCAGTTCGTGCCACTGCGTGTCGGGGTTCTGCTCCAGGACGGATAGGAACTGGACGAACGCCTTGATCGTGTTGCGAGGCGTGCGGAAGTAGGCTTCTCCGATCCGCTTGTTGCAGTGCTCCATGAACGCCGTCTTTGCCTCGTCTGGCACGAGAAAGGCCGACGCGTCTCCGAGTGCGAAGACCGACCTGATGTTTCCCAGCAGCACGAGGAGATCCTCGGGCGAAAGGCTCTGCAGCCGTATAACCGGCCCGCTGAGGTCGATCCGCCCTTCGGTTGCGAAGCTGTTCTCCTCCAGTCGCGACTGGAGCGCCTTGTAGCTGTAGAGACCGCGCCGGCTGTCGAGCAGGAATTCTGGCGTCCCCCCAAATACGAAGCCTAGACCCTCGACGTTGCCTTGAAGCACGTCGTTGAGCATCCTCAGAAGCTGCTCGTAGTTCTGGTTGCGCGCCTGCGAACTCTGCAGCTTGTAGAGGTTGACCATCTCGTCGAAGACCACGAGTAGACCGGAGTAGCCCGCGATGCGAACGAACGCGGAAAGCAGCTTGAACGTGTCGTAGACGTCGGCATCGTCAATGATGCTGCGGACAGGGAGAGCTTGACGCGCCTCGGTCTTCGTTGGGTATTCCGCCCTCAACCAACGTAGTGCGGCTGCTTTGAGGCTGTCGTCGCCCTCCTCATGAGCACGCCAGTATGTCTTGAGAACCGTCGAGAAGTCGTGACCGCCGAGCATCTCCAATAAGGGGGCAAGGCGCCGGTCTATGATGCGCTCGACCGGTGAGCCGCCATCTTCGGCTTCCCTGACGCATTCGGTTACGAACCGCTCTACGATGCTGGGGAGGGCGCCGCCTTCCGGCTTCGTGCGTGTGGCCATGTTTCGGATGGCTTCGGCATAGAGGCCCCGCGCCTGGCCTCCTGTTGCGTGCAGCCTGCGGTCGGGAGCTAGATCGGCGTGAACAGTGACGCACTTCCGTTCAAGGGCGATCAAGCGAATGAGATTGAGGAAGAATGTCTTTCCTGCTCCATACTCACCGATGACGAAGCGCACTGCCGACCCTGCATCTGCGATGCGATCAATGTCACGGACAAGTGCGCCGACTTCCTGCGAGCGGCCCACCTGGATATGCTGAAGGCCTACTCGCGGAACGACGCCAGCCGATAGGGCCTGAATGATGAGATCCCGGTCCTTGCGTCGAATTGTGCTCAAGCGGCAACTCCCCTTGGTTCAATTTGGTCAATTACTTCAGAGGCGACGCGCACGTCGTCGTCATCCTCGACTATGGGCTCGCCCAGCGTGTCGAAGCCCCATTCGTTGAGGGTCTCGATTGCTCCGTCCGGCATAAGGCGCAGTTCGGTCGCAAGCGCGTCGAAATCAGTTCTGGACATCGGTCCCGCCAGAAGGCGGATGAGAAGGTCTGAATGAGGGACGTCGAGGCCTGCAAAGGCTGATGCGGTGACACTCGCTTTTGGCGGCGGAGCGGGGGCCGGCTCGGGCTCTTCCTCCACGAAGATGGCTGCGAGCATCGCCGATACCTGGGTCGTCTCGCCACGGATCCTTTCGAGCCGTGCGGCGTCGATCGATACGCCCGGTCGTTTAGGCTCAGCAGGCAGCGGCACGGTTCGTTCGTCGATGGCTGATACGACCTCCACCGGTCCGACATCCTCGCCACTACGATGCAGCGCCGAATAGAGCGCACTTGCGGGAAGTCCGAGGGCGGCGTGGAGGGCCTCGAGAAATCGCACCTCGTCCGGCAGGACACGACCGTCGGCCAGCACCGCCTCGACCGCTGAGGCTGCAAGCGCCGCCCGGCTCTCCGGCGCGACGTCCGCCAGCTTCTTCAGCGCTGCGCGCACCTTTGGCGGATCCGCCGCAAGTGCACTCCCGCAAGCGAGGAGCCGGGTGATCTCCTCGTCCTTCAGTTCAGGTGTCGCGCGGAGCCGGCGCTCGATGGCGTCCATCTCCGATGAGGCGACAGTCCCGTCGGATACTGCGGCCAGCATAGCAACCTCGACCATCCCGCGGGCAGCGGCGTAGGCCCCCCGGTCGGGGTCGACCGCACCGCCGAGGCTCGCCGCGAACAAGGCAATGCGCCCGTCCGCTCTCAACGCGGTGGCTGGTCCGTATCGACGATCCGGCTCGAACCCAAGATCTAGTGCATCGAGGGCGAGGCCCATCTGTCGGACTGAGGAGGCAGGAAGTTTTTCGGCACCTGGTTCCAGCTCCAGATCGAGTGCACCAGCCACGTCGACGACCGTAGCGAGCCCGCCGACGGTTGAAAGCCCAAGCGCGCTTCGACATTCAGCGAAGGACGGCCGCTCCCGACGTAACTCCAGGGGCAGCAGGAGGTCGCCGCGCAGCTTTCCACGAGCCTCAGGATCGCGACCCAGCAGCCGACTGTAGGTGGACAGATCTTCCATGCAGCCGTCTAGGATCGTTCGGAGGCCAGCGAGCGGGGCCTGCGTCCCAGAAATGTCAGGAAGATCCATTTCAATCGGCCGGAAGAACGTATTGCTAGCTGCCTGATACTGGGACCGGATCTTCGCCTTAGGCCGTCGAACGCGGAGACCTTCCGGATTGCGGACCGCGAAGCGCACCCGCCAGAGGTCGAGCAGCTCCTCGAAGCACCGCTGGCCCGGCGTGCGAAGATATACGTCAGGCAGCGAAAGCACCCATAGGAGACAGTCGTCTGCATCGAACGGCTCGTTTCGCTCGATGCGGCTGCCTAGCCGCACACGCAGATTGAGCGGCAGCTCCATCTCGTAGTTGTGTGGCGGCGCTTTCGTTATCGGTTCATCGCTGCCCTCACCGTAGAGGCAGGACAAGGCGAGCAGCTTCGACGCGTAGGACGCGAACGAGTAGTTCTCTCCATGTATCGCGAGGAGACGCCGGACTTCCCCGAAGATCGCAGGGGCCTCCTCCTTGGCGTCATCTACCAGGAGGCGCTGCTCGAGGCCGTAGAAGAATACAAAGACGTAGCCGATAGGGATAGTGCGATCCGTTCGACCACCTTCCAGCCAGTCGAGGTAGGTCCAGCGCGCACGCGGGTCAAGTCGGTCGTAGCTCTGCCAGTATGTGAGGGTGTCACCCGAGCGATCACCTCGGGGATCGATCGGAAGCGCGGGATCGATCCGGCTTTTGTCACGGGCGGGGTCATGCCGGCCAGGAGTGCCATAGTACACCATGTCGACAGTGACGGTTCGTGATCCCACCATGACGGAAGTCGCCTTCTCTACCCAGCAGGCGGCGGCGCGTTGTCCCTTCGATGTGGAAGGAGCTGGCTGTGAAGGTCGAGGGGGAGCAACGGCAACCGTCGGAGCTACCGGCTTGGTCATTCGTCTGGCGTAGTCGGCTGCCTGCTCGAGCGTCGAGAACGAGTATCCACCGAACAGGTATCGGCCGTTGGCGCTCAGGCTGATGCCTGGTGGCGCACAGTCGAAATTCGTCGGCGGTGTGGGCGCTGCCGCTGGGGTGGGAGTGGTCACTCTGGCATGCGGAGTTGAGGTCGGTTCATCGGCCTCGGAAGCCGGGACGCCAGACATCATCTCGCCAAATCGGCGCGCGACTCTAGAGAGCCAACCTCCTGACTGGGCCATCACTCTTCCCCCCGTTGAAGCGATACTGTCCCAAAGTTATGCGGATTGCCAGAGCCTTACTACTTCCAAAAGCGGGCAAACTGATCTGACTCAGTCGATGTTAGGCATAGAATAATAGATTCGAATATAGCAGCATGAAGCGTCGAGCCGCCCGTGCGTGGGATTCGCGGTAGGAACTCGACCATAGGGGGAATGGACGAGATGGTTGTGTTCGGAATTCCGGTCGTGCCGGCAATTGTTACGTTGTGCCTTTTGGGTCTTGTCGCCTCGTTCGTCGCTTATTTCCTAAAGCCCGCGCTGGACCTGAACGCAAAGCTGAAGGCCATACTTCAAAACGTGGAGCAGGCGCGTGCTCGCAACTCTCGCGACCTCGCAAAGTGCTTCGAGCCAGACACGAAGATATATGCGTTATGGAAAGAGTATCGGGAGACGCTTCACGTTCAGAAAGATCTCGATGTCCAGACTGGAGAGATAGTCGAGAGCGCCATCAGATCGACAGTTCCGGCTGAAATGATCCTGTCGCCTCATTCTGTGGTCGATGGGCGAGTCCATGCAGAGTTTTTCAAGCACCTTCCAGGAATTTTCACCGGCATTGGTATCATTGGCACGTTTACTGGCCTGCTCTCCGGCCTGCACGCCTTCAAAATCTCAGATGACTCGGGAGTAGTTCGCGATAGCCTAACCAACCTTCTTCACGGGGTCAGCGAAGCGTTTTACGTCTCGGCTTTCGCGATTTTCTTGGCGATGGTGATCACCGTCGTCGAAAAGTATCTGCTCAACAGCCTCTACCGCAAGGTGACGCAGCTCGCCCACGAGATTGATGCGACTTACGAGGCAGGCGCGGGCGAGGAGTATCTTGCTCGGCTGGTAACGTCCTCGGAGGACGCGGCTAGCCAGACTAAGATCCTGAAGGACGCTCTCGTAGCTGACCTGAGGGAAATCCTCACCGAACTCGCGGACCGGCAGATCAACGCGACCGTCCAGCGTTCCAACGAGCTCGGAACTACCATCGCCGGTGCGCTGACCGAGGCACTCAAAGGGCCATTGGATCAGATTGCCGGCGCGGTCGGCCAGGTGAGCCAGGACCAATCGTCCGCCGTGACGAAGCTCCTGACGGACGTGCTCGCCAGTTTCAGCGACCGCTTGGAGAACATGTTCGGCACCCAGCTGTCTGGCATCGGCGACATGCAACAGCGCACGATCGACGCGATGCAGACGGCGGTCTCTAAGCTGCAGGACCTGACCGATAACGTGGAAGCGGCCGGAACTCGGGCTTCCGACGCGATGTCGACAAAGCTCCTTGAGGTCGTCCAAGCTGTGGAGGCCAAGCAGGCTGCCATGTCTGAGGAACTCCGAACGGTGATCGACGAAATCCGATCTTCAACCGGCGAGATGCAGGAAGCGACCCAAACACGCGTTCAGGGCATGCTGACTGCCCTTGGCGAAGGCATGGCACAGGCGATCTCGGCCATCGAGCGGCAGGCTGCCGAACGCTCGAAGCTGCAGGCGGAAGAGGACGGAAGGCGTGCTGAGACGGCGGCTGGTCACGTCGGACAGATGCGCGAGTCCGTCGGTGCAATCTCGTCCAACGTGGACGGCCTTGTAGAGGCAATCCGGGAGATGACGGCGGGCGTCCAGACCGCGACCCGGGATGCGTTCGTGCGACTCAGCGGCGGGGCCGACACACTTCTTGCGGCTGCCAACAAGCTCGAGAACTCGGGCCGGGAGGTTGTCGGCGGCTTCGACCGGATCGCGAACGTCACAACCGGCCTATCCGAGGCGGCAGGCAGCGTTGCCGGGGCGGCAAGGGGGCTCGATTCGGTCATTTCGGATTACCGGTCTGCGCGCGATGCCGTCGCCACCATGGTCCAGGATCTCCGCGCAACGGTGGAAAATGCGTCCCGAGAGGCAAGCCTCACTGCGGATGTCCTCGTACGGATCGAGGGCGCCACGCAGAAGCTGGTCGCGGCGCAAACCGAGGCGGACGGCTTCCTTGACGAGGTTGCTGACGTCATCGGCCAGTCGCATGAGAAGTTCTCGGAAGGTATGCGCGGTGTCGTCGTGGAGGCGAACCGCGAGTTTCACACCCAGCTTTCGCGCGCCACCGGCATGCTCAAAGAGGCGATCCAGGAACTGGAAGCATCTCTCCCGTCCACTGGTCGGCAGGCGGCGTAATCTAAATGTTCCAGCGCGTGACAATGGGGAACAGGGGCCGTGAAGAGGGCGAAAAGCCCTTCTGGATCTCGTTCGCCGATCTCATGACCGCCCTGATGGTATTGTTCCTGCTCGTGATGAGCGTGGCGCTCCTGGCGGTCACCCGCACGATCTCGGAGCGCGAGCAGCTCGAGGCCGAGAGACAGGCGGAGATCGTTAAGCTCCTCGACCGCATCGACAAGGCTGCGAAGAAGCAGGGTATCCGCGTCGATAGGAACCGGGCCGTCATCGACTTCGGCGATCGCGCCCGCTTCGACTCGGCTAGCAACGCGCTCAGTCCGGAACAGGAGCAACTCCTGCGGTCCTTCGTTCCCGAGGTCCTCGCGATTGCACGAGACAAGGGTGGGCAACGTTGGCTGAAGCGGATCGTAGTCGAGGGCTTCACTGATCGGAGGGGCAGCTATCTCTACAACCTGAACCTCAGCCTCCAGCGCAGCCAACGGGTCCTCTGCGCTCTCATGGCACGGCCACAGGCGGGCGAGCGGCCGATGGATCGGCGTGAATTGGAGGAAATACGGCGGTTATTCCTCGTCGGAGGCTATTCCTCCAACTCAGCGAAGGCGTCGCTGGACGCAAGTCGACGCATCGAGCTTCGTCTGGAGTTTTTCGGGGTCGACGAGCATGCAGCTGCAGCGGTAGACGCGTTTGAAGGCGAGTTCGGCACATGCGCCCTCTGAGCCCGAGGATGGCCAGACTGCAGCAGCGGCTGACCGATGTCGGAGCTGCGGCGTTCAGAGACATGCCTGAACCGGACCTCCGTGATCTGAACGGGCACGTGCAGTCGCTTCAGGCTATGCTCAGCGGAGCTGGTGCGGGCGCCGGTGCGTCGAACGACCGTATCCAGACGGAGCTTGTGAGGTTCCGCGAGACGGGCAAACTCCATGATGTTCGGTCCGCGCGCTTGGTGAGCTGGGGCACCCGCCTCCGGTCGGTGGGTCAACCCGCCCTGATCGAGGACGGTGACCGGTTCGATCCGCTCCTGAGCGAAATAGACTCATTCCGATCGATGCCCCGCCCATACCGGCGGTGCTGGCGTGGGCTCCTCGATGGCTATGTAAATTACGACCCTAGCGTTGCACGCGGGGCTGGTGACCGGAACTGGCGGGTTCTCAGGGAATATCTGAATGACAACCTTCCGCAGCTAGAGCGCTCCGGGCAGGCGCCCGACTGGCTTGCCGCGATAGACGACCACGCGAACCTTCTCACGGAAGACCCATGCACACGATACGGTGCCGAGATTCTAACTGGTGTGGGAGATCCTCTCGAGGTCCTTCGCCGCGACCTTTCCGCCGGCGACACGTCTTGGATCGGGCAGCGGATATTCGAGGCGCAGATCGAGGCTGCGGTGAGGTTCGATGACCGTAGGTTCCGTGATGTTCTTCCACGCGTCATCGGACTAATCGAGGAGCACGACGTGCTCGCTAACGAGGGTCTGTCTCGCGTGCTCGACCGCTACGCCGAATGCGCGTCGATCGAGGTCGATCCGATGCTGTGTGAGACGTCCGTCAGCCGGTGGGGCAATCCGTGGCTCGAGCGGAACGACACGCTCTGGACGTTGGTCCGTCCGGACACGAGGAGGATGGTGTCCTCCTGGCACAAGCTCCGGCTGATCGAAGACTTTTTCAACCTGCTCTCTGCCGACGGGATCAATGACCAGCGGCGCATCAACTTCTGGAAGCGCTACGTCGATCAGATCAGCGACATGCACTTCGCGCTTGGCGACGCCGCCGATCGCGATCCGCGCCCGAGCTTCAAGGCGCTCCGGCAGATGATGAAGGGACGTAAACTGACCCTTACGAGCGGGGGCGCATCAAGCAACAACGCCTTTATCATGCGCATCGCGGGCCACGTCTATGTGGAGTTCGGAGAGGAGGGCAACGCGATGTTCGCCTTCGATGCGGCGAAGCTGCCATTCGACCTGTCGAAGTTGCAGGTAGCCGGCAACAAGACAGCGCTGAAGCACCCTAGCTACGTCGCGCGCATCGTCCACAACAATGGCGTGGGCGAGCGGTGGGAACATAAGGCCGACCGCCTCATCGCTTCCCTCTCATCCGCAAGAGGTGCCCCCCAGGTCAGTCATACGACGCCGTCTTACGGCGCACGTCCCTCCGCACCACCACAGCCCAGTGCGATGTCTCCCAAGTCACCATCGACACCTTCAAACGTCCATGGGGATGCTGACCTCTTCGCCTTCCTCGCTAGGCACGGGATCAAGACCGCCGATTCCCGTGACAAGGGAGGCTCGCTCTGGGCCTACGCCCCGCGTTCCGGTCCCGCGGCGAACGAGCTCACCCGTAGGAACTTCGCGTGGGCGGAGCGCCGCGGCGCTTGGTATCTCCGCTCATGATATGGGGTAGGAAGAAGTCGACGCCGGAAGTCCGGCAGGTGGTGACGCCATCGCCCGTCGTCGAGGATGGTGGCATATTCCTCTCCGGCGATGGTGAGCCGACGCCGGGTTCGAAGGCCGCGGCCGCCCTCCTCGAGCAACTGGCCGACGAGGGGCTTGCAGAACGGGGCGATGGTGGTCACCGCTTGCAGTGGTCGCAGCTATTCGTGCTCCTTGAGGACGAGGAAGCCGCAAACGAGCTTGAGATCCTGCATCTTCCACCGCACACCAAGGCGGTTCCCAAGATCGTGAGCCGAAATTCGCTGACGGACCGCGACTTCTCTGTCGCGATAGACGGTTGGTCCGATGTTGACCGCCGACCGATATCCGGTGCCAGGCTAAAGGGCGGTGCGCTCGAGATCGACGGCGGCTTCCACCTTGTTTCTCCGGGCGTGTGGAACTTGCTGGATCGCATTCGGCGCTTCGCTTGTCGTCGAAAGGAAGAGCGAAACGAAGCTGACCAGCGTCGCGCTTGGGGAGAGATCCGTCAGCTGGCGGTTGCGGCCCGCGCTTCGCTGGATGACTTTCTTTACCGGACGGTTGTGTTGACACCGGACCGATTGCAGATGGCGCTTCGTCGTTCGGAAGGACTGGGGCTCGTAGAGGTCGAGCCGTGGTTCGAGGGCGCGCCTGCCGACTGGCTCGAAGCGTTCGATAGATCGGGTCGGGTGCGTGACCGATACGACCTGACTACGTCGGATGGAATCATCCAGGTGATGATCTCGCCGGAGGTCGGGACCGTTCTGCGCGAGGTCAAGCGCATGCCTGGTCGTCGCGTTGCCGGCGAGCGTGCCGAGGCTTTTCTCCTCAACCCGATCGCAGCGCTCGGACCGGATGCGGCCGCAGTCGTCGACGAGGACCAGTTCGAGGAGGCGAAGCAGCGGGCGGGCATCGTGTTCGAGCGGTTTGCCGCCGTGACGCCGGAGACTCATGGTGAGGGTGCCTTGGGTCTGCTCATCGCAAGCGGGGCAGGCGACGCAATCGAGACACGCGAGGTTATGCTCGAGGAAGCCGACGTGATCGAGTTCGTCGAGGGCGTCGAGCGGAACCTTGATCGTGGCCTTCAACTGTTCGCTTGGGACGAATATGAGTTCGAGCTCGACGGCGACAGCAGGCTTCATTGCGAGGCCCTTCGTCGGGCGCTCGGCCGTCGCGAGGACGGCGTCATCACGCATGGTCAGGTCTACGACCTCTCAGGCTACTCGGAGCGCGTCGAAGGCATCGGGCAGGAGAAATCCTTCTACTCTCCACACATCGCCAAGCGCGATGACGGGGACGGCTGGTTCCCCGAGAACCTAATTCCGATGATCGGATGGACCGATCCGGAAACAGACCAACCCTGCATTCTGCCGCTGACAGACGAACTGTCGGAAGAGCTGCGCGAGGGGCTGGAGAGCGCAAAGGCAACCGGAGCAACGTCAGTTCCTCTGACTGGGTGCCCGACGGCCATTCCCGTCCGTGAGGCTGAGGCCATCGTATTCACCTTCGGACAGGTGAGGGACCAGGCTGCGAAGGGGACATTCAAGCCGGAAGCTCCTGCGCGCCGCGGGAAGAAGCCCACGCTAATCCTCAAGAGTAACATTGGGCAGGTGGACTACAGGGAGGAGCGGCTTGCCGCGCTCGCAGAGAAGCCCGCTCCAGCCAAGCTTCCATCCAGTCTTCGTTCCGGCGTTGCGCTTAAGCACCACCAGCTTGAAGGGTTGGCTTGGATGCAGCACCTTCTGGCGCTGGCACCTGAGAAGTGCCGAGGCGCCTTGCTGGCCGATGACATGGGGCTTGGGAAGACGCTCCAGATACTCAGCTTGGTAGCGCGTGCGCGAGAGGATGACCCCGAAACCCCGCCCGCGTTGGTGGTTGCGCCTCTTTCTCTCCTCGAAAACTGGAGGGAGGAGGCGGAGAAGTTCCTTGAACCCGGGACGCTGAAGATCCTGACGGCCTATGGCGAGGGCCTTGCCGGTCTGCGGGTGGATCGGGCTTCCGTCGATGAGCAACTCCGCCGAGAGGGGCTGGTGCGGTTCCTCCGTCCAGATTGGCGCGGCGATGCCGACCTCGTCCTCACCACCTATGAGACGCTCCGCGATCTAGAGTTCTCGTTCGCGCGCGAGAAGTGGTCGGTGATGGTCTGCGACGAAGCGCAGAAGATCAAGAACCCAAACGCTGCGATGACCCGTGCAGCGAAGAAGCAGCAGGCGAAATTCCGTATAGCCTGCACCGGGACGCCCGTGGAAAACAGCTTGGTCGACCTATGGTGCCTGTTCGACTTCGTGCAGCCGGGCCTGCTCGGTGCGCTGAATGAATTCGGCGCTACATACCGTCGGCCGATTGAGGCGAAGAGCGACGACGACAGGGCGAAGGTCGAGGAACTGAGGGGGGTTATCACACCTCAGCTGCTCAGACGCATGAAGGCGGATGTCGCGACCGACCTGAAGGCGAAGGTCGTGGATGAGGCCAGCCGAAGCCTTGATATGAGCCCGTTCCAGCGCGGCCTTTACGTCAGCGCTATCGATGCGTTCAGGCGGGCAGGAGCAGCGCCCGGGAGCCATTTGGCTCTCCTCCACAAGCTGAGGCTCTTGTGTTCGGACCCGGACGAGAGTGCAGGCAGCGCCTACGATCCGGTGGAAAGCTATCGGGCACGGTCTCCAAAGCTCGATTGGCTGATCGAGGTTCTCGAGGCTATCCGTGATCGAGATGAGAAGGCGATCATCTTCTGCGAGTTCAAGGCGATTCAGCGTCTGATCAAGCATTACGTGCAGGAGGCCTTCGGCATCCCCGTCAAGATCATCAACGGCGACACTACCGCACTGGCGAGCGCCGTTGACAGCCGGCAGAAGATGATACGGTCTTTCCAGGAACAGCCTGGATTTGGCGCGATCGTCCTTTCGCCGGTGGCCGTAGGGTTCGGTGTGAACATGCAGGCGGCGAACCACGTCATCCACTTCACACGGACCTGGAATCCCGCGAAAGAGGATCAGGCGACCGACCGGGCGTATCGGATCGGCCAGACAAAGGATGTGTTCGTCTACTATCCCACCGTGTCTGCAGGAGACTTCAAGACGTTCGACGTGAAGCTGGACGAGCTTCTCGAACGGAAACGCTCGTTGGCGAGCGACATGCTTAACGGTAGCGGTGAGATCGGCCTCCGCGACTTCGACGTCGACGAGCTACGCCCAGTTGAATAGGCGGCAGGCTTGGCCGGTAGATTGGTCGAAGAAGACCGTGGCGTTCGTTCGTCAGAGAAATGAGGGACTTGGGGGATAAATGGGCAGCTTCCGATTTCTGCATGCGGCGGACGTGCACTTGGATAGTCCGCTTCACGGCCTCGCGCGCTACGAGGGCATTCCGCTTGAAGACGTCCGCGGCGCAACCCGTGCGGCCTTCGACAACCTGATCGACCTGGCGGTCCGGGAGCATGTCGACTTTCTGGTGATCGCCGGAGACCTATACGACGGCGACTGGAAGCACATGGGGACGGGGCTTTACTTCGCCCACGCCATGGGCCGACTGGACCGAGAAGGCATCCCGGTCTTTCTGCTCGCGGGCAATCACGACGCGGCCTCGGTGATAACCCGCCAGATACCGTGGCCCGCCAACGTGCGGCTTTTCAGCAGCCGCCAGCCTCAGACCCACCTGCTGGAAGATCTCGGCGTGGCGGTGCATGGTCAAAGTTTCGCCACGCCTGCGGTCACGGACAACCTAGTGGCCAAATATCCCGATGCCATCCCGCACGCCTTCAACGTCGGCGTGCTCCACACCGCTCTTTCCGGAGCTCCTGGGCACGCGCCCTACGCCCCCTGCGACGTTCCCGACCTGAGAGCGAAGGGCTACGACTATTGGGCTCTGGGACACGTCCACGCCCAGCAGATCGTTTCCACCGAACCGCACGTCGTCTACCCTGGCAACCTTCAGGGGCGGAACATCCGCGAGACTGGTCCGAAGGGCGCGGTGCTCGTGGAGGTGGCCGATAGGCAGGTGACCTCAGTTGTGCCCGTTGAGCTGGACGTGCTTCGCTGGAGCAAGGTCGAGGTGAACTGCACGGATGCCCGGATGAACTCCGTTACCGACCTGATCCGTTCCGCTCTGGGTTCCGCCTTGCTTACCGAGGGCGCAGGCCGACCGCTGATCGTCCGTGTGGCGCTTCACGGATCTTCGGAGATCGCGGGCACGCTGAAGGACCGCGCGGCAGAACTCCGCGACGAGGTTTGCGCGATCGCGACATCCATCTCGCCCGATCTCTGGATAGAGAAGGTGGTCAGCGAGGTAACCTCGCCGCCTGCCGCCCAAGAGCCGGAAGCTGGTCTCGACTTCGCCGAGATCATCGACCAGGCGCATGCGGATCCCGAACTTATAGCGGAGCTGAGGATGGAGCTCGAGCCGTTCCTCGTCTCGGCCAGGTCCTCTCTTGGAGCGCCCGAGGAGGACGAACTGCGTGCGCTTGCCGAAGCCGGCAGCTGGGACCGCATCCTCGAAGCAAGCGCGACCGCACTGCGGGCTCGCCTGGTGGGGGACGCCTGATGCGGTTCGCCAAGCTCAGTTTGGAGAAGTATGGCCACTTCGAGGATCGCGTCCTCGAGTTTCGATCGGGCGCCTCCGACCTCCATCTCATCTACGGTGCGAACGAGGCCGGCAAGAGCACGTCGATGGCCGCAGTCACGGATCTTCTGTTCGGCATTCCCATGCGGTCGCCCTACAACTTCCGCTTCGACTATCCCCTGCTTCGAATTGGCGCCTTGTTGGAGGAGGATGATCGGCAGATCGCCGCCCGCAGACGGAAGGGCGGCAGCGGGACGCTGGTCGACGCCGACGACAAGCCGATGGACGAGGCGCCACTCCTTGGCATGCTGCGCGGTCAGACAAGGGAGACGTTCGGCCGGTCCTTCAGCCTTGATCAGAGCGCACTGCGCGAAGGGGGCGAAGCGATGGTGAGGGCGAAGGACAACGCCGGGCAGGCGCTCTTCGCCGCGGGATCGAACCTGACGGCGGTCGCCTCGGTGCTGGACAAGCTCGAGGACGATGCTGACGGCATCTGGGGCAAGCGTGCCAAGGCCAGCCGCACCTACACCGCCGCCGAGCGCAACCTAGAAGCCAGCCTCCGCACGGTTCGAGACGCCAGCCTCAAGCCGAAGGCGTGGTCGGATGCGCGCGCAGCCTCAGATGAAGCAAACGCGGCACTGAAGAAGCTTGAGGGTGAGCGGCTGGCACTGAAGAAGGAGCTGCGCTCCCTCGATCGCCTCCGAGGCGTTGCCAGTCTGGTCGAAGCCCGCGCCCGGACGCTGCAGGAGCTTGGCGAACTCGCGGACGTCATCGTTGTCGGCGAGCAGATCGAGGCCCAAGCACGGGAGTGCCTTGACGCACTCGAACGGGCGGAACGCGATCGCATAACGGCGAAGCGGCTCCTGTCGGAGGCCGAAGAGAGAATAGGCAGCGTCGATCTTGACAACGCGGTGCTCGACGCCTCGGAACAGATCGAACGGCTTCTGGAACGGCGCGGAGCCGAGACCAAGGCTGCCGAAGATCTGCCGAGGCTCGCCGCGAAGCGTGAGCAGCTCGAAATTCAGGTGAGAAACCTTCACAAAGAATTCGGATCCGCGATTGCGGTCGTGCCAACACGCACTCAGGTGACCGAGCTCCGGCAGGTCTTCAATGGCATCGCGTCCGCGCGCGCAGCTGCCGATCAAGCGGAATCGGAGCTTGGGGACGTCCGCTCCAGACTCGCGCGCCTGGAGCAACAGCTCATCGAACTGCCCGCGGACGCGACCCTGACCACGCTCGTCTCTGCGGTCGATGCGGCCCGGCAGCTTGGCGCCGATTTTGACGAGCGCTGCGACGCGGCAGCCGAAACCTTGAACCGGACCGCTGCCCGGCGCGACGCGTTGCTCGCACAACTGAAGCCTTGGAGCGGTTTGGCCGTCGAGCTGCTCGGGCTACCTTCGCTGTCGGAAGCAGAACTGGAGCAGGCGCGGGATCGCCTCGCGGAACTGGAGGCCGAGCTTAAAAAGGCATCCACCACTGCCACACGGCTTCGGAACGAGGCCGAGACCCTATCGCATCAGATCGAGCGCGGAAGCGCCTCGGATGGAGCGGTGACGATGGAGGCGCTCGCAGCTGCCAGGCAGGTCCGGGACGCGGATTGGGATTTCATCCGGGAGGGACTGACGGCCGGAACGGTCATTGAGGACGGTCAACGGCGAGCAGCCGCATACGATGATCTCGTCGAGAAAGCGGACATGCTCGCCGATAGGCGCTACTCGTCGGCCGAGGCATCCGGCCGCCTCGCGGAGATGGTCGACCTGCGCGATCGGCTTCTCTTAGAGTCAGAACAAGCCGGCCGCGCCGTGACAGTGGCTGAGGCAGCTCTGAGCGACTTCAGACGCGGGTGGGACGACCGTCTCGCGCGCGCGGGACTTCCGCTTCTCGCGCCGCTCGCGATGGCTGCGTGGCAAGCGGCGCGTACCGAAGCGATCGAGGCATTCGAAGCCGTAGCCGGCGCCGAAGGCGAACTTGCACGTGCTCAATCTCGCCGGCGGGACGCGTTGGCGGCTCTGTGTCGGGCTCTGGACATCGAAGCTCCGACGAATTCGATGATATTACCGATCCTCACAGCAGCGGAAGCCGCGCGGACGACACGTGAGGAACAGGCGCTCGCGAGGAGGGAACTCGAACAGGAGATCGCGAGGCTCGTCGACGAGGCAGACGCCCTGACCAAATCGATGACCTCCCGCAAGGGGGAAGAGCAGAGGGGCCGTGGGGCTTGGAAGGCCGTGTCGGAGCGCGCCGGGGTCGATCTGCCGGTTGAAGGCGCGGACCTGCGCTTCGAGCTCATCGACGAGCTTCGCAGCGCCTCCGAGGAACTGGCCACCCTTCGCACCCGCGTCGCCGGGATCGAGCGCGACGCGAACGGCTTCAAGTCCGCCGTGGCGGAACTTTCGGCCAAGCTCGACTGTGCCCCAGGCGGCAGAGACCCGCTCGACGTCCTAAAAAGTCGTCTTGCGAAGGCCCGCGCCTCCGAGGCTCAGGCCCGGGAACTCAAGGGCGAGGTGTCGCGTCGATCGGCCGAAGAGTGCGAGGCTGAAGCAAAGTCACAAGCGGCCAGAAGCGGCCTCGGGGAAGTCGTGAAACAACTCGCGATCGAGGACACCGACCTCCTCTCGGATCGCCTCGACGCATCATCGCAGGTGCGCGCTTTGCGTGCCAAGGTTCGTGAACTCGAGACGGAGATCGTCGCCAAGGGTGACGGATACGGGCTTGAACAGCTGATCGAAGCGCTCGCCGAGACCACGCCCGACGAGATCGCGTCGCGCAGGGAACAGGCCAGCAGCGAGGCCGACGCGCTCGATGACACGATCTCCGATGCAGCCAGAACCTACGGCGACACGCGCCGCAGGTTCGAGGACCTCGACGTCGACGGCCACTCAGCCGCAGACGCGCAGGCGGACGCAGAGGCGGCGCGTGCCGAGATGTCGGTGCAGGCCGAGGCCTATCTGATGAAGCGCACCCAGGCCGTCATGCTGCGGTGGGCGATCGAAAAGTATCGCAAGAGGCATCAGGACCCGCTGCTCGCCCGTGCGAGCACGATCTTCGAGACGCTGACGCTGGGCCGCTACAAGGGCCTGGATGCCGACATGCAGGACTCGAGACCCAGACTGATCGGCCTCTGCGAAGACGGCAAGACGGTCGTGGAAGTGGGACAGATGAGCGAAGGTACGACTGATCAGCTGTTCCTGGCGCTGCGCATCGCGGCGCTTGAACAGTCTGTGGACGCCGGCGTGCGGCTCCCCTTCCTCGCCGACGACCTCTTCGTCAACTTCGACGACGATCGCTCTCGCGCCGGATTTCGCGTGTTAGCGGACTTGTCGCGATCAACGCAGGTCCTGTTCTTCACGCACCACGAGCACTTGGCGGCAATTGCCAAGGAGGTGCTTGGCAAGGAGGGATATTCGGAAATCAGGCTCGCCTAGAGGAGCGTCGCGCCGACCGGATTCTCGAGGGCGGAACGCGCCGCGGACGTCGCCTTCCGCCGTTTGCCGAGCTCTATCCTAAAGTCGTCGAGCACCTTCAGGTCGGCTTCCATCTCGTCAGGGGACGGCTGCGGGATGTCCCGGCCGGCCGACATGTCGTGGCCTGAGCGTTCAGAGGCTCGCTTCATTGCGAAGAAGATTGTCCGATAATCGTCATCGGTGTCAATCGGCGTGCAAACGGGGGTCTGACGCAGTTTTGATGATGGGTGCTCAAGTTGCGCCGATCAGCCGGGCCTCGAGAAGGTCGAGTTTTCCGCGGCCGTACATCTGACGTTTGACCAGCTTG
>Ga0213869_10000503_pt1 | contig 32031 bp, 22 predicted proteins | sample PICome_10_FD_160083 | JGI IMG/M metagenome (GOLD analysis project Ga0213869, IMG submission 160083) | Coastal seawater microbial communities near Pivers Island, North Carolina, United States - PICO132 | ecosystem: Environmental > Aquatic > Marine > Coastal | place: USA: North Carolina...
ACACATTTTTAGAAAAAAAAAAAAAAAAAGAAGTTGAAAAAAAACTAGAATTAGTGGAAAATCAAAAAAAAATTAAAAAAACAGATAATTTAGGAGACAAAATGCAACTATCTATTATTGAAAATCACGATACTTTTTGTAAATATTGCGGTATAGAGATACAACAAAAACGTAATTTAAATAGACATCTTAGAAATAATTGTACTAAAATTCCAAAAAAAATAAAAAAACAATTAATTACAAAATATAATAATAACCAGAAACATCAAAAAACTAAGTCAAAATCATTAGTAATGTTAGAGAATTCAAATATAATAAATTCAATAGGGGTGTTAAAAGATAGTAATTCAAGTGTAAATGTAAATGTAGGGGTAATTAACAATAATTGTCAGACGAATATTCAAAACATAGTGAATAATCAAAGTATAAATATCAATATTAACCCATTTGGTAAAGAAAGTATACAGGAAATTGATAAAACTAAGATTTTAAGTATATTAGATAGAGCTTATTCATCTATACCTTATGCATTAAAAGCAATACATTACGATATAAAAGAAAATAGGAATATATTTCAACCTAATAAGAATAAACCTTATGTAAAAGTATTTAATGGTAATAAATGGATATATCAAAAGATTGAAAATGTCGGTGAAAATATGATCGCAACTATGTCAGATATTTTAGAACAATGGTTTCAGAAATATCAAGAAGAAATATCTGATAACAAACAAAAAGTGTTTCAAAATTTAATTGATGATTATAATGATGGTAATTTAGAAGAAAGATTTAATGAAGAATTTAAATTATTTTTGATGAATTATAGTGATGAGATCAAAAGATATATTGCCGATAAGATAAGTATTGAAATAGATAAAGGTCTAGATCAAATTGTAAATGAATAGTAAGTACTAAATACTAAACTAAACTAAAATAATATAATATCTAATATATAAATATCTATTATATATATATATAATGGAACCTCATCTTGGTAATAATGATATTGATATGTTTTATAAACATTTAGACAAAGCAACAAACTATTTTGAATATGGATCAGGTGGTTCTACCTACCAAGCAAATAAAAGGGATAATATTGAAAAAATTTATTCTGTAGAAAGTGATGAAGATTGGCATAATAAATTAAAGGAGGAGGTAATAGGTAATAAAATTACATATATATATAATGAAATGGATGTATTACCAAACACATGGGGACATCCTGGTCCTAATGCAACAGAAGAGCAAAAACGTAATTACAGCAGTCACATATTAAAGTTATCAGAAGAAGAACAAAAAAAAATAGATTTAGTATTTATTGATGGAAGATTTAGAGTTGCTTGTTGTTTAAAATGTTTTTCAGTTATTAATGATGACTGTTTAATAGCATTTGATGATTTTATTGATAGACCTTTTTATCATGGACCAGTATTAGAATTTTTTCAAATTGTAGAAAAAACAAAAGATAATAGAATGGTTATTTTAAAAAAGAAACCATATGTATCTTACGTTCCTGATGAAGTTATTAAAACAGTAGAATTAAGAAAAATGTAAAAGATTAAATGAAAATTATTAAATACATTATAATTTAATAAAGTCCCAATATACAAATATTTAAATGTTATTTTATTATAAATGTATAAATTGTTAGATTTAAAAAATGGTCATAATTCATTAATAAAATTAATAATAATTATATTTATTTTTTTATTATTAATAAAAATACATAATTACAATAGACGAGAAAACTTTAGTAACAATGTTAAAATACTATATATAATTAGATCAATACCAAAGTACTATGATGACCGTTTAAAATCACAATATGATACTTGGATGAAATTATTAAATGATAATGAATCTGTATTAGTAGCATCTGATAGTTTCAATCATAAAGATAAATTTGGATTGAAATATAGTACACCTAATAACTGTCCTAGAAATCATGGAGATGGTCCTTGTTGTTCAGAATCTAACGCATTAGTAAAAGTTTATAAAGAATACAATTTTGATTGGATTTTTATTTTAGATGATGATGTATATTTATATCCTCCAAAAGTAAGAGAAATAATTTATAATTATAAAGATAATCATAATGTAGCAATAGGAACTCCAGGATGTATCGCAAATAATATAAATGGATTTTGTGGAGGAGGAGGATATGGATTTAGTAGAAAAGTATTAGAAAAACTAATTGGAAATAATCCTGATAATTTTTTAAAAGAATATAAAAAACATTGTGATGTCACACAATTTTGTGATATTACCACGGCTGATTTATTAGTGAAAAAGGGTATAAAATTAGAAAAAATTCAAGAATTAAGACCTTGGGGATTAGAAAAAAAAGATAAAGAACAAATAAATAATAATGAAATAGCAACATTACACTATTTTGGTGGTCAAATAACAGAAGATTTTAAAAAAATATCTGAAAAAATGAACTTTCTTCATAAAATGTTTACTAGTATAAAAGAAACATTTACAGTTAATAATCAAAATAAAATAACTAATAATGTTTTGAAGGCAAATAAGATTGTATATTGTTGTTGGACTGGAACTAATCCTTTAACAAAAAATCGTAAAGAATGTTTAGATTTAATAAAAAAAAATGTTGGAGTAAAAGTGATATTTATAACTCCTGAAAATATAAATGAATTTATAAAGCCAAATTATCCTTTACACAAAGCCTATAAGTATTTATCAGAAGTTCATAAAGCAGATTATTTACGAACATATTTAATGCATCATTATGGAGGTGGTTATACTGATATTAAAAGAACATATACAGATTGGAATATTTTTTTTGACAATTTAAATAATAGTGATCATTTTGCGAATGGTTCTAGAGAACATTCAGGTGGTTGTGCAAGTTACAATAGCGAGGTATGTAAGAATTATAAATCTTTATATCAAAATGGTGCTTATATTTTTAAACCTAATACTGATTTTACTAAGAAATGGATACATAGATTACATAAAAAACTAGATGAAAAATATGAATTATTAAAAAAATATCCAGCAACAACTCATAGAGAAGTTAATGGTATGAAACTTAATGATGACATTGTTTCTAAATATCCATTACAATGGGCAGAAATATTAGGTTCAATTTTTCATGATATATGTTATGAATATCGAAATAAGTTATTGTATGAATTACCACCAATTAATACAACAGACTATTTATAAATATAATTAATATAGAAAACAAAAAAAGGTAATTTTATCCAATTAACCCAATCATAACTAAAATAGGTGTAGGTCTAATTGAAACATTATCAGTAGCATTATATAAACTGACATTTCCTCCTAATACAGGAACTCCATAATTCTTACAATCCTGCGTTAAATTAACTAAAAATTCAGACATATCTCCTAGCGAATCTTTTGGATGACCATAATTTAAACAATTTACTAACCCTAAAACTTTAGCATTAACTTTACCCATTACACTATAACAATCGTTAAAAGTTTCGCCCCAAGTAATTACTAGTTTTTTACCATTTTCATAAATATCTAAAATACTATAATTATTAGATCCTCTTCCCAATTCTAGTGTTCTACATCCAATAGATTTATCATAGTTAGACCATAAGTCATTATCTTTTAAACAAACCCTATTAGATTCAGACATAATTCTATTAGATGGTTCTAAAGGCCAATCTTGAGTTGGATCATCAAAATCAGTCATATTTTCACTAAATAATAGTTCATTATTATCATTAACTACCTCATATTTTCCACTCATATTGACATGTCCTACGACTTGATATTCTAAATCCCATTTATCAAATATTTCAAATACCCTATTTTTATTTTCAGGTTTAACAACTAAAAGCATTCTTTCTTGTGATTCCGAAATAAGTTTATCACAACTATCCATTTCTAATTTTTCAGGTATATCATCAACGTTAATAACACATCCGAAATTATTACCAAATTTGTTTCTACCTCTTTGAACAACTTCAACTGATGAACATAACAAACCACCAGCCCCCATGTCCTGCATTCCTTGTAATAATCCTTCATTTACAATTTCTAAACAAGCTTCTAACAATAATTTTTCTAAAAAGGCATCACCTTTTTGAATATTACTTTTAAGTTCTTCCATATTACTATCACTGCTAAATTCTTCCGAAGCCATAGCTGCACCATTAATACCATCATTTCCAGTTCTACTTCCAACATAAATTAATAAGTCTCCTTCTTCTCTAACATTTCCATATATAATATTATCTTTTTTTACTATTCCCAAACATGCTACATTAACTATAGGATTTTTGCTATAAGTATCTTCTAAATAACAATCACCACCAACATTAGCAATACCTATACAATTACCATATCCAGCAATACCACGGACAGCTTCTTTTAATAATCCTTGTGAATGATTATCATGACCAAATCTTAAAAAGTCTAATAATGCAATTGGTCTGGCTCCCATAGTAAATATATCTCTGATTATTCCACCTACACCTGTAGCCGCACCATTATAAGGATCAATAAATGTTGGATGATTATGACTCTCTACCCTAATTGCTATAGCATATCCATCACCAATATCAACAATACCGGCATTTTCTCCTGGTCCTTGAATTACATTTGGACCTTCAGTATGTAATTTTTTTAATAGTTTACGGGTGCTTTTATATGAAATATGTTCACTATTCATTAAATTTTTAACCTCAAAATTAAATTTATTTCTTAATTTATCTAATTTCTTAGAATGATTAGTTTTTATTATATTATAAATCATATTTTGAATTTCTTGACAATTAGTTCTTTCTGGATGAGGCATCATTCCAAATATAAGATGTTTTCTATCACATACACCGGCAATATTACAAATTGAACCATTTTCATTTTTATAATCGTCATTGTATCTTAAAATAATTTGATTATTATCTTTTAATTCTTGACATACATTTTTACTAACAATATATTTACCAAATGAATTTGCTACTTCCAAATTAACAATATTATTATCTAATGTAGTATTTACTAATTTACCTTCGTTATTTAACGATCCATAATTTACAAAACACCCATCTAATTTACATTTAATATTTTTACAAGTGAATTTTTTGTTATTGTTTAATTCTAATTTACCTGGTAGTAAATCCATTTGTGTTAAAATTTGAAATCCATTACAAACACCTAATATAGGTACTCTTTTTTTGACTGCCATATTTATAACTTTTCTAACTGGAGATTCTTTTGCTTTTCTACCTGGGTTTATAATGTAATTACCTGTAGCTGATTCATAATCTCTATCCCCAAATGCAAATCCACCAGGAATTACTAACAGATCTATTGGTTGCCATTTATCTTCTAAATGCCAAATGTAAAAACTATTTGGAAAATATCTTTTCATATCTTCAGCACAATTTGAACCTGGAAACATTACAATTCCAACTTTAATATCATTTTTATTTATAGTCATATTAATTAAATTAGTAATATATGAAATAAATTAAAAAAATTTTAAATCATTTTTTAAATTTTAATTTAATAATAAAAAGTGAATTTTATATTAATATATTTCAATTATGAATAAAATAGTAATTATTGGTTCAGGCTGTAGAGAATACACTATAATTAATAAATTAAGAAATGAATTAAAAGAATCAGGTATTAAAAAAGAAATTATATGTTTTAAAAATCAGGACAATGGAATGATTGATTTATTAGTTGATAAATCGTTCAATTATGATGGTATTACCGATAATAAAACTGCATTTACAGTATTCATTAATATGTATAAAGATGAAATTGACTTTGTAATGGTTGGTGCCGAAAATCCATTAGCTAATGGTATTATAGATTATTTAAATATGTTCAACATTAATTGTATTGGTCCTAATAAGTTTTATACCCAATTAGAATCAAGTAAAATATTTTGTAGAAACTTTTTGAAAACATATAATCTAGACGTTTATTCACCTCAATATATTCAAATTAAATATTGTGATAATGTCTTAGATTTAAATAGTGATGAAAAAGAATATATATATATTAATGAATTCAAGTACTTAGAAGTAGAGGATATTAGACAGATAGAAACCACATTAAGTCATTGCGAAGGGGTTGATTTGAATATCAGAAAAAAATTTGAACTGTTTTATAACAAAATTTCAAACAGATTTGAAGGATTTGTAATAAAAAAGGATTTTTTGTGCGGAGGTAAAGGAGTTACTGTAGAAGGGGTTGATTTTACTGATAGAAAGAGTGCTATTTTTAAAGAAGTTGTTGGTTCTTATCAATTAAAATATGATTTTTTGATTGAACAGAAACTAGTTGGTCAAGAATTTTCATTAACAAGTTTTACAGATGGTTATAATTTTGTTCATTGTCCTCCAGTACAGGATTTTAAAAGATTATTAGATGGTGATAAAGGTCCTAATACTGGTGGTATGGGTTGTATTTGTTATGAAAATAATACATTACCTTTTTTGGTCAAAGATGATATTAATATGGCCGAACAAATTAATGAATCTGTGATTAAAAAATTAAATAACTATGGTATTGATTGTGGAAATAAAGATACATATACTGGTATTTTATATGGAAGTTATATGAAAACTAATGATGGTGAAATCAAGATTATTGAATATAATTGTAGATTAGGTGATCCAGAAACGATGATTATTATGAATTTGCTAAATTCTAGTTTATATAATCTATTTTCATTACTTGTATCAAATAGTTTGGATTTATATAAAGTAAAATTTAATCAAAATGCAGCAATGTGTTTATATTATGTTCCTTCAGAATATCCAAATGTATATAATGGTACTAATAAATATAAGAATTATTATGACATTTATTGTAAAAAATTAGATGAAGATATTGAAGTTGCATACGGTAACTGTGTTAAAGAAGGATCTCATTTATATTCGGCAAAATCGAGAACAATGGCACTAACTACTAATCAATTATCATTTTATCAAGCATATCATAAACTTTATTCTAATAGTGATAATATTTGTGGCAACTTATACTTTAGAAATGATATAGGTGATAAATATTTATCTAAATATCAAAAATCTGGGGTATCTATTGATAATGCAGAGAATTCATTAAAAAAGATTAAAAATAATATTTTGAACACATATAACAGTCATGTTATTAGTGAATTTGGATCTTTTGGTGGTGAATATAAATTAGATAATAATGTATTAGTTGCCAGTATTGATGGTGTAGGTTCTAAATCAATTGCTTCAAACCGTATTTATGGTATAGATGGATTTAGAATGTTAGGTCAAGATATTGTGGGACATTCCATTAATGATATCTTAGTTCAAGGTGCTAAACCTTTATTCTTTCTAGATTATTTTGGAACTGCTACCTTAAATAGTTTAGAATTAGAACATTTTATTGATGGTGTTAGTCAAACCTGTATTGATTATGGTAATATTCCTATTTTAGGTGGTGAAACTGCTGAAATGCCATTAGTTTATAAACCTAATGAAAGTGATTTGGTTGGTTGTATTATTGGTGTTAAAGATAATAAATTCTTTAACGTACCTATGAAACACGGAGACTTAATTATTAATTTACCATCTGTTGGACCTCATACTAATGGGTTTACATTAATTAATAATTTAATTCAAGAAGATATGCCATCTGAAGATGTATCATTATTAAAGAGTTTATTAAATCCTCATAAATGTTATTTAAATGAAGTGTATGGTTTTATTAAAGAATTTGGATATGATAATATTCACGGGATGTGTCATGTAACAGGAGGAGGATTTTATCAAAATATGGAACGTGTTTTACCAGAGGGATTATCAATTGAACTAAATAATAAAATTGTATTTCCATTATGGGCAACTATTTTACAAAATAAGTTAAATATTGATACAGAAGAAATGATGAAAGTATATAACTGTGGTTTGGGATTTATTTTAATTATAGATAATTCTATTAGAGAAAGTTTAATTAGACTTAACTGTGATTTTGAAATAATTGGTAGTTTAATTAATAAATAATAATTTAACACTTGTAAATAAATATTATTTAATCAACTTAAAAATTTTTTACATTTTTTATTTAATAACCATTTATGTCATCTTATAACCCAAATAATCTTAATGTTGTAGTTCTAGTTTCTGGTAAAGGGACTACATTTAAAGCTATTTGTGACGCAACTAGTTCTGGTATTTTACCAATTAATCTTGTAGGTGTAGTATCTAATAAGAGTCTAAATTATCATAGAGAATTGTCAGAATATGCTTTACAAAATAGTGTATCAATGGAGAATATTAATTATTATGATTATACATGTAGAGAAGATTTCGAAAAAAGACTTCATTATCATCTTTTAACTTTAAGACCAGATCTTGTTGTACTAGCTGGATGGGATTTAATTGTTTCATCAAGTTTAATTAATAGTTTTAAAAATATCATCAATTTACATCCAGCACTTCCTAATACATTTAAAGGAATGGGGTGTATTAGAAAGGCTTACGATGCCTATCAAAGAGGTGAAATAAATCATACAGGTTCAATGATCCATAAAGTAGTAGAGGAGGTTGATACTGGTGAAGTAATTAGTTCTATTATTATTAAAATTTTACCATCAGATAGTTTAGAAGACTTAGAGAAAAGAGTAAAATACCATGAAAAGGGTCTTATGGTATCAGCAATTCAATATTATGTGGAAGGTCATAATAGAAAACTTGCTTTGGATAAAAAACCATATGTTGGTAAAGTACGTAAAGTAACTGATGTAGGTTATAATATGTTGTTAATGACTGCTAGTAACAGATTAAGTGCTTTCGATAGACATATGTGTGATATTGTAAACAAGGGTTATATTTTGAATTATATCAGTAAATGGTGGTTTCAAAACACAGAACATATTATTAAAAATCATTTTATTCATGCCGAAGACAATCATATGTTAGTTAAAAAGACTGATCCAATTAAACTAGAATTTATTGTACGTGGATATATGACTGGTTCTACAAGTACAAGTATTTGGCCAATGTATAAGAGTGGTAATAGAAATATGTATGGATTAGAATTTAGAGATGGTTATCAAAAGAATCAAAAACTAGATGAAATTATTTTAACACCAACAACAAAAGGTGTAAGTGATCATCCTATTACACTTACTGAAATTGTTGAAGAAGGTTATTTAAGTCAGCAAGAACTTGATTTTATTGCTAGCAAATCTAAAGAACTATTCCTATATGGTCAACAAGAAGCTGCTAAAAGAGGTCTTATTCTAGTAGATACTAAATATGAATTCGGTAAAGTTGGAAATGAAATAATTTTGATTGATGAACTTCATACTTGTGATAGTAGTAGATATTGGAAAATAGATACTTATCAAAGTAAATTTGAACAAGGACAAGAACCAGAGAAATATGATAAAGACTGTGTTCGTGATTGGGTAAAAAAGAATTGTGATCCTTATAATGATCCAATTCCAGCAATTCCAGATGAGGTAATTCAAAAAGTAGAAGATGTTTATTCTCAATATTATTCACTTTTTATGAATGAACTAATTAACAACAGTAATATGACTGAAGAAATCTTTGTATCAAATTATTTTGATAATATTCATCAAAGTAAAGTAGTTATTCTATCTGGAAGTCAAAGTGATATGAAACATAATTTGAAACTTCAAACTGAATTAAAAAAGAAAGGAATTTATGCAAAGATTCATGTATCATCTGCCCATAAAAACACTCGTCAAGTATTAGAAATTTTAGAAAAATATAATAGTTTCTCTGGAAAACTTATTTATGTAACAGTAGCTGGTATGAGTAACGCTCTTAGTGGTGTTGTATCATGTAATACTCAATTCCCAGTAATTGCTTGTCCTCCACATGCTGATAAGGACGATATGATGGTTAATATTCAGTCTACTCTTCAATGTCCAAGTAATGTACCTGCTATGACAATTTTGAGGCCAGATAATGTTGCTTTAGCTATATCTAAGATTTTTGCTTTGTAAATTCTAATTTTTATTTTTACTATTTTTTCATAATAATTTAAATATAATACTTATAATTATTATAATATGATTGAACCTAATTTAAGAGTTTTAGCACAAAAAGTATAATTGTAATAAGATGATTTGTCGTAAATGTTATGCTAGACTAAGTACTAGAGCACAAATATGTAGAAAATGTAGTTGTAGTGATTTAAGATTGAAAAAAAAAATAAAATAAAAAAAATGGTATAGGGCACGACCTATACCTGTTTTTTTTTTGTGAAGTATGTTTAGAAGTTCCTAAACTTAAACACCTTTGGCATGTCCTGAGTCACGTCAAACCACTGTAGCGTTCGGCTGTAGGACCCAGGGTAATACATGTCCTCAATGTACTCCAGATCGTCCTTGTACTGGTTAATGTGCGACTTGACGTACTTGCGCCTAGCCCTACCAGCTACGGCATTGTTCTTGCGTGCACAATAACCCGTCTTTGGGGTGTTCTTCTGCTTCATCTGCTTGCGATCAAAGCCGCTAAGACCCTTGGTAGGGTCGCCTTTGTAAAACTTCATGTTGTAATCCATTGGGCAATATCTAATTATAAAGTATGAAAGATCAATTTTTGTAAATAATTATTTAAAATACGATTTAATCTAAAATAATAAAAAAATAATATAATAATAATCAAAAATACTTTTTGATATATAAACCCCCGGCGGGATTCGAACCCGCAATCTCGTGATTAGAAGTCACACGCCTTAGCCATTGGGCCACGGGGGCATTAGTAATTAATAATTTATAAAATATTGTATTAAAACAATTTATAAAATTATTAATTACTATATACTAATATTTATATATTTTTAAATTAAAAAAATTAAACGAATTAAATTAATTAACTTTAAAATTTAAATTTTAAATTAATTTCTAAACACCCGAATAAATTTTTCTAATAATGGTGATTTACCAGCATACCAGATAACTAATGCAAATAGTATTTTATTAACTAAATCACCTAAATTATATAATAAATTCATATTTTTATCTTTTAAGATGTAACCAATAGGATAAATAACCCATCCAATACTTACAATATATTTAAGACTATTGAAAGCAAATTTAACCGAATCATCTGTGGTTTCATCTTTTAATTTAGCAGCTTCTCCAAATAATATTTCATAAAGTATGTATAACCATGCTATTGTTCCAATTATAAATCCTAACATTCTATCAATTAAACCAGTTTCACCTAAGAAACCAAAAATCAACATGATTATAGAAGCAATTAATAGTTTGTAAAATAGTTGTATTGGTATTTTTGAAGCAACTGAAAGAATAAGATAAAATTCTATAATTTGTAATGGTACAGTTAGGAACCAATCAATATATCTGTAAACAATTGGACTACTTTGAGTTCTTACCCAGACACTTCTCATATAATAATAATGTACTGCTGCTATACCAGTAACCATCGCAGCAACAGTTGTTGGTGTTTTCCATTTTTCTTTAACAGCTTCTCTTTCAATTACTAAAAACACTGTAGTGGCAAATAACGCTATTGAAATTAACCAAAATGAAATACCAATGTAATCTGTAGGTTTTAATTCAACCATGTTTGTTATTTGATTAGAATTAATTTTCAAAAAAATAATTGAAATATTATTAATACAATTGTTAATGTAATTTAAAATAAAATATTTAAAAATAAAAATATTTTTATATCTAGATTAAAATGTTTGCAGAATTTAATGAATCACAATACCCAATTGTAAAAATTACATTAAATAATAAAGTGGAAGATGATGATGATTTTAACAGATTTTTAAATGGATGGTTACAATATTATCAACAAAAAAGAGAAGTAATTTTTTTATTTGATACTACAAATGTAGGATATATTCCAATTAAGTATTGTTTCAAAATGTCTACATTTATAAAGGAATTAAAATTACTCGATAAACAATATTTATTAAGAAGTTTTGTAGTGGTTAATAATTGGATTGTAAAATTTCTTCTTAGAATTATTTTCTCTTTACAATCTCCTGTAGCACCAGTATATATTGTAAGAACACAGGAGATTGGATTATTAATGAATGAAGATATAAATAATATGAAATCTATTTCATTATACGATTACTATGGATATTATCCAAAATAGCTTACTATAAATATAATAATTAGATAATTGTTATACTAGCTACTCTCCAGTCAAAGTTTAGATCTCTTTCTGGCATAGAAATTCTCTGTACTATAAATTTATAATCTATTGATGTTTTATCATTATTTGAAGGTTTTAGATTATTAAAGTAAACTCTAACTTTAATTACAGAAATACATGTTTCACTAGTATCACCATGTATTTCCAAAAATCTAAAATCAGTAGCATTTCTTAAAGGTTCAAACATTTGATGATTATTTATAAAGTTGTAATATATCTCCGGAATATCTTCTTCAATAAAATAATCATCATATAAATTAGCAGTAGCGATTCTATTTTCAGGAGTAGCATAATAAAGTAATATCCTAACACCTATGTTTTTTAACTCTTTTTTTTCAATATTTTTAACTTTATTATCTATTTCATTTAGATTATTATTTTTATCATTTTGATCCTTTTTTTCTATATCAACAAAAATACTTTTATTTATATTTTTAAATGCATGTATACATTCTGTGACAATGTCTTTGGCTTTAATTTTGTTATTAATTTGAGAGAATAATATTTTTTGTTCAGAACAATATTGTGTCATTTAATGATATCTTTAGATTTTTATAATAGTAGATTAACCATATATATATATAATAATTATCTATAAAAATAAACAAAAACTATAAAAATAAGTGTTTTATAATGAATAAAAAGGATTTTAATTTTATTAAATAATTAATTTTTTTTTATCTTTTTTTTTAATTTTAATCGATAAATATGTATTAAATAGGTAATAAATATATTTTTTAAAAATAAAATAAATTATTTTACATGTATAATAATCTATCTATAGATTATAAAATTTTATAATGGGAGGAGGTTTAATGCAATTAGTCGCCTATGGCGCTCAAGATATCTATCTTACTGGTAATCCACAAATTACCTTTTTCAAAGTTGTCTACAGAAGACACACTAACTTCGCTGTTGAATCAATTGAACAAACTTTCAACGGTTCAGTTGACTTCAACAGAAGAGTCACTGCTACTATTTCAAGAAATGGTGATTTAGTCAAAGCAATGTACCTTGAAGTTGAATTACCAGTAGTTGGTGCAACTAGTAATCCAGAATGGGTATATGGTGTTGGTAATGCTTTAGTTAAAGAATGTGAAATTGAAATTGGTGGTCAACTTATTGACAGACACTATGGTGAATGGATGAACATCTGGTCTGAACTTTCAGTTCCAGAAGGCAAAAGAAGAGGTTATGATAATATGGTTCTTAATAATGCTGAAGCTGGTCAAATGGGTCACCAAACAGCAAATAATGCTGATGCAGCCATTATCAGATGCTATGTACCACTTCAATTTTGGTTCTGCAGAAACCCAGGTCTTGCTTTACCACTTATTGCTCTTCAATACCACGAAGTCAAAGTTAACCTTACAACCAGACCACTCAATGAATTAGTTTGTGGTGCTGATGCTACTGCCCCAACTGGTACTCTTGGTTGCAAACTCTATGTTGACTATGTCTACCTTGATACCGATGAAAGAAGAAGATTCGCTCAAGTTTCACACGAATACCTTATTGAACAAGTTCAATTCACTGGTGATGAAGCTGTCACAGCTGGCTCTAAAAACGCCACTCTTAACTTTAACCACCCAGTTAAAGAATTAATTTGGGTATGCAGATCAACTGAGCACGGTTCTCAAGATTTAACTAGAGGTAACTTTGGTAACGCTTGGTTTAACTGGACCGGTACAACTAATGCTGCTTCTGCTGAAGCTTTCGGAACTGGTAAACTCCAACTTAATGGTCACGATAGATTTACCGAAAGAAACGCTGACTACTTCAGAAAAGTTCAAAACTACGAACACCACACCAGAGTTCCAAGAGTAGGAGATGATTTAATCACTGATGATCACCTTGAACAATACATTTACACCTACTCATTCGCTCTTTCACCAGAAGAACACCAACCATCAGGAACCTGTAATTTCTCAAGAATTGATAACGCCGTTCTTCAATTAACAGATGTTGCTACTGCTGGTGTCCTCAAAGTATTCGCTGTTAACTACAACGTTCTCAGAATCATGAGTGGTATGGGTGGTCTTGCTTACTCCAACTAAGTTGATTGTTGGGTTATTTGTTTACTTTCAATTATCATAAGATAGATATTATTTAATATTTTTTTCTACTTTTAAAATTAATAATAATTTAAATTATTTATGCTAAACAAAATATTTGATTACATTAGTTATCGACAAGTGGTATTAAATTATATTGATTCAAGTAAATATCATTTAGTAAACCATAAAGATTATCAAAATTATAAAAATTATACAACATATATCTTTGAATTTGACTATAAAAAACAAAAACCTTTAAACCATATGGTAGGATATTTTATTCCAACAATAGATAGTAAGAAATGGATGCCAATTTTTAATCATGATGATGGTAGATTAAGGAATAAACTTAATCTAGAATTCAAAGAAGCATATTATTTTTTACAAGAAAGAAAAATAGATAAAATTATTGAATGTATATATCAAATAGGATTTCCATTAACTTCTTTAAAAATAATAAAAAAGTATTTAATTAATTTTTATATAATTTAGGTAATATTAATAATCTACAGATCCTAAATAATTATAAAAATAACTATTTTTATTTGGATTACAAATACATAATTTTTTAAACTTTTCTATACGATTATCATCAAAATTATTTACAGCATGAAATAAAATACTTTCATCAAATACCATATTAACTAATAAATCGTAAATTAAATTTTTTTGTCTTGTATCAAAACGTTTTACATATCTGATCCAAGTATCAAATTTATTTTCATATTGTTCCATATTCCATGTATTTTCTAAATCTTGAAAACTAGATACTTTATTTTTATTATATTTTAGAAATGGATATGTTTTACATAATTTTAAAAAAATAAAATTAATATTATTATCAATTAAATTTTTATTAATTTTTCTAAAGTTTTTAATAGTATCTAAATTAGTAAATGCTAAAATTTTAATAATAATTTCTGGTGGTAATATTATCATTTATTAGTATATTTTTTAAAATAATATTTAAATTAAATTATTATAAATTATAATTTATTTTTTTTAATAAAAACTATCTTTTTTTTTAAATAATCAATACATATTAATACAAAAACATCTTAATATAACTTAAAATAAAGATTATTTTTATAAAAAAATTTTTTCTTTAGTTAAATTTATTTTTTTTTTTCTATCTATAAATTATAAAAATTTATTATGGGAGGAGGTTTAATGCAATTAGTCGCCTATGGCGCTCAAGATATTTACCTTACTGGTAATCCACAAATTACTTTCTTTAAAGTAGTCTACAGAAGACACACTAACTTCGCTGTTGAATCTATTGAACAATCTTTCAATGGATCAGTTGACTTCAACAAAAGAGTAACTGCCACTATTTCAAGAAATGGTGATCTTATTAAAGAAATGTACCTTGAATGTGTCTTACCACAATTAAGTGCTACTGGTGCTGCTTGGTGGGTAAACAGTGTTGGTAATGTTATGATTAAAAAAGCCGAAATTGAAATCGGTGGTCAACTTATCGACAGACACTATGGTGAATGGATGGATATCTGGAGTGAGTTAACTGTTCCAGTTGGTAAAAAAACTGTTGGTTATGATCTTATGGTTGGTAACCACGAAACAGCTGCTGGTGTTCAAAACAACGGTAAAACTGCCAGAAGGCTTTATGTTCCACTTCAATTCTGGTTCAACAGAAACCCAGGTCTCGCTTTACCACTTATTGCTCTTCAATATCACGAAGTCAAACTCAATCTTGAACTCAGACCAGCTTCTGATTTAGTTGTTGATACTACTACTGCAACTGGAAGTGCTGCTATGACTTCATGCAAACTCTGTGTTGACTATGTTTACCTTGATACTGACGAAAGAAGAAGATTTGCTCAAGTATCACACGAATACCTTATTGAGCAAGTCCAAAACACAGGTGATGAAACTCTTGCTGCTTCAGCTACTACCAAAAATGTAACTCTTAACTATAACCATCCAGTTAAAGCACTTTACTGGGTCCATGTTACTAGTGCTAATGGTGCTGCACCAGATGGTACAGCTAATCCAATTACAGGTGGTGGTTGGGTTAAATACACTGGAACTCAATCAACTAACTCATTTGGACAAGATGATTCATTCAAAACTGCTAAACTCCAACTTAATGGACATGATAGATTTACAGTTAGAAACTCAGACTACTTTAGATTAGTCCAAAACTACCAACATCACACAAATGTTCCAAACAAACATATCTACACTTACTCATTCGCTCTTTCACCAGAAGAACATCAACCATCAGGAACATGCAACTTCTCAAGAATTGATAACGCTACTATGCAATTAACTTATGAAGCCAGTGCTGCTGCTTCCAAGATTAAAATGTTCGCTGTTAACTACAACGTTCTTAGAATCATGAGTGGTATGGGTGGTCTTGCTTACTCCAATTAAGTTCATTTTAATATCATATTTTTGAAATTATGTTTAAAAATCATATTTTATTATTTTTTAATTAATATTTTAAGTAAAAACTTGAAAGTAGTATCTATTTTTTTAAAATATATTAAAATTTAATTAAATAATTAATTAAATTAAAAAAATAATAATAATTTATTTATTTATTTTAGTGTAATAATAAACAAATTATCCTAAAAAATAAAAAATAATAATTTAATTAAAATTAAATAATTAATAAATTAATTAATTAATGTAATAATTTAAAACTTTTTTTCTATTAATAATTTATAAAATTTTACAATGGCCGAAATTCTCAATGATCTCAAATTAGCTGCTTTAAATATTAGTGGAACATCTAATGCTTCTCCACAACCATCACACACTAATGGTTCTGTTACTTTTGCTGGAACTAGAAGTTTAAGAGTTGTTGACTCTGGTAGAATGCATTTCTGTGCTACTAATGGTGCTACATCAACATTAACTTTACCAGCAACAAGTGATTTATCTTTAGGTGATAGATATACTTTAGTACAAAATGCTACTCCTGAGGCACAAGTATTAGTAGTAAGAACTGCTTCTTCATCTGATACTTTCAGCGATGGTTCATATTTAGTAAACTCTAACGCTGCTGCTGATGGTAATGCTGCAGAATTAGTTCAACCAGGTAATGCCACATGCCAAGCTTTATTTGTTAGAAATGCTGCTACTAATGCTGCTCACGGTATTGGTTCAACAATTGATTGTCAAGTAGTTGCTCCAAATAAATGGTTACTTCTTGGTAGAGCAGAACCATTAGGAACTGGTTTATTAGGAGCTACTAACTACCAATGGACTAATGCTCCAACTCATCTTTAAATAATTAATTTTTTTTTTCATTTTAAAATATTGTGTTCTTTTAAATATACTATTTATGGCAGAAATAATTAGTGATCTTAAAGTTTCAGATATAAGTTTATGTGGTACTTCTAATGCAACACCACAACCAACTCATAGTGATAGTTGTTTAATTATTACAAGTAACATAGTTTTATCAGGTTTAGATTCTGGGAAAACTTGTTTTATTCAAGATAATTCAGGAGGTCCTATAACTATAACATTACCAAATACTTCTAAATTATGTTTAGGAACAAGATACACTTTAGTACAAGAAGGTTTTAATTCTAATGATTCATTAATAATTAGAACTTTTCAAAATAATGAATATTTTAGTACTGGTTCGTATGTCAGAGATAATACAACTGATAATACTATTTTAAGACCATCAAATGATATAAAAAATATAATAACAGCAACAGGTACAGCAACAAATTGTTCCCATTCGATTGGAACTGTAATAGAATGTCAAATAATTTCAAGAAATAAATGGTTAATTCAGGTTAATAATAAAGTTTTAGGTAATGGTAATAATACTTATTCTTTTACAGAATTATAAATAATTTTTATTAATTTAAAATTATAAATTTAATATGTATATATGTCTGAATTTTTTACAGATTTAAAATTAGATACTCTTCAATTATGTAGTAAGTCAAATGCCTCTATATTACCAACAAATAGTGATAGTTCTCTTGTAATTAGTTCTGATACTAATATAAATGCTTTAGATAACGGAAAAACAATATTTTTAGGTCAAAATATTGGTAATACATATACTTTAATATTACCTTCTACAAGTAATATTCCTTTAGGTACTAGATATACTTTTCTTCAATTAATACCATTAGAAACAGATGATGGAATAATTATACGTACCAAAGAAGATAATGAGTATTTAAGCACTGGTTCATTTGGATTAAATAAAAGTGGATTAATTAGAACTAGTAATAGTATATGTAATGCTTTAAGAATAATTGGTCATGATGATAATTGTCAACATGGTTTAGGCTCTTTAATTGAATGTCAATGTGTAGCATCGAATAAATGGAGAATACATATAGATGCTGTAGTTACTGGTACTGGTTCTGATGCTTATAGTTTTGATAAAATTTAAATTAATATTTTTTCATTTTAAAAATAAATTCTTTAATATATAAAGATCTTATATGTCTTCAAGTTCAACTTCAAGTATAGAAAGTCAAGAACCTAGTCAACCAATAAGAAGAATTACTGGAGCTGGAGTTCTAGTAATGACTAGTAAGTATAATAAACCATATTTTTTATTAGGAAGAGAAAAATTCAAGAGTCTTTATTTCAAAAATAAATTTATGATACCAGTATACGAAGAATTTGGAGGTGGTCTTCAAACTCGTAGGATATCAATAGAAGACAATGCTTTAATGGAATTAGATGAAGAAACTTCACACACTCTTAATTGGCAAAATAGAAAGGTTTTACTTAAGAAAGGGTTTTTCCAAATAGATATACCTTTTAAAACTAATAGAATGTATAGAATATATGTTGTTTTTGTTCCAAATGTTGAAAAAGTAATACCAACTTTTTTTAGAAATTATAATATGATTATTGCTAATCCAACAAAGTATTACAAAAAAGAAAACTTTACAGAAATGGATGATTTACAATTAATTAGTTTAGATGATATTTATCAAACTTTAAAAAATAAATCAGATAAAGATGTTATGAATTTAATTAATGGAGATACATTATTGAAATTAAGATTACAAAATAAATATTTATCTCATAGATTATATCAGTTTTTTGATGATAAATTTCATTCTCCATATACAAATAGATTAGAAAGAGGTTATGAAATATGTTTTCAAATGTATGAAAAATGTCATTCTTTAGCAGGATTTAATGATCAATATTATATTACTTTAACAAGACCATTTATTAATAAAAAAAATCACCCAAAAATGCGTTTTTTAAATGATACAACAACTTATGAAGCAAAATAATTTGTTGTATCTATAAATAAATTAGAATCATATAAAAAAATTATGGAAAAATAATTATTCCTAAAAGAATAATTATTTTTGTAAATAAAAATATACTGAAATAATGAGTAATTTTTAATTATTTTTTCAATAAAATTATAATAATATAATATTTTATTTTTCTACATTATTATATATATATATCAATGCCAAGAAAACTTTCTAAAAGGTTGCTAAAAAAATCATCAAAATCATATTTAAAATCAAATAAAAAACATTCAAATAAAAATATATTTCGTAAAAAAGTAAGATCTAAAAAAAATCAAAGAGGTAGTGGTCCTAATAATAATAATACTAGTACTAAGGAATTAGTTAATGCTGCTAATAAATTAAGTTTAGAATCAGCATCAGCATCAGCAAAACCACCAGCAAATAAAGTAGGTAGATTTGCTGTATCTAAACCAGGAAATGTAGCAGCAGCACCAGAACCAGAACCAAAAAGAAAAGTAGGTAGATTTGCTGTATCTAAACCAGGAAATGTAGCAGCAGCACCAGAACCAGAACCAAAAAGAAAAGTAGGTAGATTTGCTGTATCTAAACCAGGAAATGTAGCAGCAGCACCAGAACCAGAACCAAAAACAATTTTTGATATACAACAACCAATTAGAATCGAAAGAACAGTATTAGAAATTGGAGAAACAATTAATTTAGGAGATGAATATGGTATAAAATTTAAAATAGTAAAACTAGTTGGTGAAGGAGGTCAAGGACGTGTTTTTAAAGTAGAACTAGAAGATTCTGGTACTGATTCATACAGAGAATTATTACGTAAAAATAATAATAATAGAGAATTTGCTATTAAATATATAAATAAATTTGGAGATCCTAAAATAAAACCAAGATTTTATGAAGAGGTTAAAAATTTATTGAAATTAACAGAAAAATCTGAATTAGATCCAAGACAAGATGGTAGTAACAATTTTGCAAAATTGTATTTATCTGGTGAAACTAGAAGTGTTTATGTATTAATAAGTGAATTTGTAGAGGGTATAGAATTAACTAATAATTATATACAATCTATAATACCACATATAATTAAATCTAGATCTAATGGAATATTATATTATTTAAAATTATTTGAACAGTTATTAAAAGGTTTAAGTTTCCTACATAAATATGATATTATTCATAGAGATATTAAAATGAATAATATTATAGTAACAACAGAGAGTTATTTTAGAATAGACGATGATTTAAGTCCAATTGATGTACCAGTTATTAAATATGTAGATTTTGGTTTCTCATGTGGTAAACATGGAAATATAAATACATGTAAAAGTCCTCCCAGTAATAATAATAATAATTATCCACTATCCTTAGTTGGAACTACAGGATATATAGATCCATCATTATTATTTGAAGGATCTCCTAATTCGAAGAATATAGATCATGCTAAAAAAACTGATATTTACTCATTAGGTATTGTATTCTATTATTTAATTAATCATTTCCATCTGTTTGATACTATAGATTTTTTTGAGTTACAATCAGAATATAAAAGATTAAAATATGCAAGCAATTATAGTGCAATTAAAAGTTACAGACATATTATATCAAGTAATGAAGAAATTATTAGTGGTTTAGAAAGTAATAACAATAGTTTAAGAGAAAGAACAGAAAGCATACTTAAAAATTATCAAATATTAGATTTTATTACAAATTGTATGGTAGAAAACAATATAGTGTATAGATTAGATTTAAAAACATTATTATCTATTTTTGATGGTTCATATAAATATATAAAATATGTACCAGGAGTTGAATATTTACAATCTCTAAATTCATTCGATATTGAAAATAATAATAATTCTAATAGAGTTTATACTTTTAATAACAAAGAAGAACCATCAATTACACATTGTTTAATAAATGCTATAGAGAAGAAACCAAATTTGAAAACTAAATTATGGTTGACTTCAGTAAAAAAACAACATCAATCCTCAATAAAACAGGCAACAAAAGTTCCTCCATATCCTTATCATTTAAGAAGATATGGTAAATTCCTTTCTAATTCACCTGAAACTATTGAAATACATGGTTCTTATCATAACAATTTACCTTTATTAAATTAAAAATAAAATAAGTTGATTACAGTTTTTTATTCATTTTTAAATCTAATAAAATATTAAAGTATATGTCAAAAATAGTAAAAGAACTTTACTATAATTTTTTTAAAGAGAATTGGCAACTCTACATTCTTTATTTGCTAACTTTGGTATCATTACCATTACAAAAAGTAGCCATTCCTCATTATTATGGAGAAATTATTAGTAGTCTAAAAGATAATAAAATGGATCAATCTAAAAAATTCTTTATAATTCTTTTAGGTTTATGGTTAGTTATTGAATCTTTAGGAATAGGTATTTCCTATGTTGATAACTATATTTGGCCTAAGTTCCATGCATATGTAAGACAATATTTTTTTGATGTTATAATCGATAGATATAATCAACATTTTCAAGAACTTAAACTAGGAGAAATTTTAACAAAACTAATTAAACTTCCGTGGATTTTAGATGATATTTCTACTCAAGTTCAAAGATTCGTATTAACAAACAGTATTGTAACAATTTCAAGTTTTATATATTTATTTAGACATCATTATTTATTAGGTATTATTTACTTAATTAGTATTAGTGTTGTTTTAATGTTATCTAGATCTTATTTTAATACTTGTAATCAAAATGTAAAAAAGGTTGAAACATTATATGATAGTTGTCATGAAGAAATTGAAGATACATTAGAAAATTTAATGTCAATTTATACAAACCAAAAAACAAGATCTGAAAAACAGAGAATCTTTAAGATTAATAAAAGAACATTAGGACAACAAGTAACAACAGGTTTATGCAATCGTAAATATAAAATTTATTTCTCAATCGTAAATATATTTTTATTTATTAGTCTAAATTATGTATCTTATAAATTATTCTTGACTAAAAAAATAAAAATATCAAGTTTAGTAGCAATTTTCATACTTAATTACACTATTCTTGGTTCATTAATGACAATGTATGGTGATGCTAAGGAATTCATGAATATCAAATCACATTTGGAATTGATTGAAGAATTTTTTGGAACATTGCCCCCACAAGAGAAGAGAGTACCAAAAGGCAGACTAGGTAGCCCAGATAAAGTTGATATTAGATTTGTTAATATTTATTATCATCATCCTGGAAATGAAGATAAACCCATTTATAAAGGTTTAAATTTAAGAATTTATCCTAATCAAAAGATTGCAATTATGGGAACAATTGGTAGTGGAAAATCAACTTTTGCCAAATTAATAACTAGATTACAAACTCATCAAAAAGGTAAAATATTAGTTAATGAAGTTCCTATTGAACAAATTGAGATTGACGAATTAAGAGATAATATTGTTTATATACCTCAACATCCTAAATTATTTAATAGAACATTATGGGAAAATATTAGTTATGGATTACCTACAACAGGACCAAATAAAATAACACCAGAAGTAATTTATACATTATTACATAAATTAGAACTTTATGAATTAGAAGAAATTTTTAAAGATAGAATGATGAAGAATGTTGGTAAACAAGGAGGAACATTATCAGGAGGTCAAAGACAAATGGTCTGGTTAATTAGAGCCATATTAAGAAGTTGTCCAGTAATTATTCTTGATGAACCAACTGCTTCTTTAGATCCAGTTAGTAAATTGCAAGTTAAAAAAATGATTCAATTATTAGGTAATAACAGAACATTAATGTTAATTACACACGACGAAGATCTAATAGATGGTATGGATAGGTTAATTAGATTTGATAAAGGGAAAATAATTCATGATGAAAATTTAAAATCCAAATTTTAATTCAAGATATAAATACATTATTCAAAATAAAAAAATTTAAAAAACATTTTTTATAAATGTTTTAATTTACCTCTAAAATCACTTATATTTTTATATCCTTTATACTTCATTAATGAACATAATTCTTCTTGTATTTTATTAAAGAAAATAGGACCATTTCTCATAAGTTCTGTCCCAATACTAACCATTGATGCTCCGGCTAGTATATGTTGAAAAGCGTCTTCACCGTTTGTAACCCCTCCACAACCAATAATACTTACTTTATCTCCTAACAATTGATAGAATTTATGAATATTCGCTAATGCTGTAGCTTTAACTATACTTCCTCCAAGACCACCAAATCCATCCTTAGGTTTGATAACAACTGATTCTTTATCTGTATCAATAACTAATCCATTACCAATACTGTTTATACATGTAATAAAATCTAGTTTATCAAATTTTTGTAGGATATTAGCTACTGATGTAAAGTGTGAAATATCAAAATATGGTGGTAGTTTGATACCAATTAAAATATTTTCATAATATGAATTCATTTCATTATTAATATTTTTAAATCTTTGTATTAATTCAAATATTAAGGTTAAATAATTTTCCATTTCTTCAAAGTCGTAACCTAATTGTGGTTTACCAATTACATTAGGACATGACATATTAATTTCGATCCCATTAATGGTATATGGATTATGTATTAATTTTTCAAAAACTTTAGTAAGCATAATTATATTTTCATCAATAGACAATCCACTTAAACTAATAAATTTTTTTTTACCATCTAAAATTTCTAGAGTATTAAGATAATAAAAAATTCCTAAATTAGGTAAACCCATAGAATTTATACTAAAATTATCAAATTCTTTATATCTTGGTTCAGGGTTACCATCTCTTTGTATTAAAGTACATGATTTACTAATTAAAGAATCATTGCAATATTTTTTATTATTTAATTCTCTAATTTCATTTTCATTATAACACCAACATCCACTAGCATTAATAAGAGGTGTATCAAATTCTAATGATTTAATTTTTGTTTTTAACATAATATATAAAAAAAAATAATTATCTTTATTTAGAATTAAAAAAAATAATAAAAAAATGATATAATAGTCTAAAATTCAAATATAATTAATATACTAAATTTAATTTAGTATTTAATATTTAGTCTACTTCTTCTACTGATTCTCCTTCAGTTCCAGTTTCATTCATACCGCTAGCCATTTTTTCTGGATCAACACTTGCTGCAGAATCACCTCCTGACTCTTGATACATACGTGTCATAATTGGATTAACAACATCTTGTAGTTCTTTCATCCATGATTCTAGAGTTTCAGTGTCTATATCTGAATTATCGTCTAGTCTTGTTTGAATCTCTTCTGCTTTACTTGAAATATTTGTTTTATCTTCTTCACTTAGTTTATCTTTAATTTGTTCTTGTTCAAGACTGTTTTTACATTGGAAAATATAACTTTCAAGTTCATTCTTTTTATCAACACGAGTTTTAGCTTTTTCATCTTCTTCTTTGTATTTCTCTGCATCATTTACCATTCTATCAATATCTTCTTGTGAAAGACGACCTTTATCATTAGTAATAGTAATCTTCTCTGATTTACCAGTAGACTTATCACTAGCAGATACATTAAGAATTCCATTAGCATCAATATCAAAAGAGACTTCAATTTGTGGAACACCTCTTGGAGCTGGTGGAATACCACTCATCTCGAATTTACCAAGAAGGTTATTATCTTTAGTAAATTGTCTTTCTCCTTCAAATACTTGAATTGTAACTGCTGGTTGATTATCACTATAAGTAGTAAATGTTTGACTTTTATTAACTGGAATTGTACTGTTCCTTTCAATAATTTTAGTCATTACTCCTCCAGCAGTCTCAAGACCGAGACTCAATGGTGTTACGTCAATTAGAAGCATTTCATTAGTTTTTTCATCACCATCTCCTGAGAGAATAGCTGCTTGAATAGCTGCTCCGTAAGCTACTGCTTCATCAGGATTAATACTTTTATTAAGTTCTTTACCATTAAAAGCATCAATAATCATTTTTTGAAACTTAGGAATACGAGTTGTACCACCTACAAGAACAATTTCATCAATTGAAGATTTATCTACCTTAGAGTCTAGAATTACTTTTTCAATTGGATCTATACATCTTCGGAATAGATGATCACAAAGTTGTTCGAATTTTGCTCGAGTAATTGATGTATAGTAATCAATACCTTCCGCAATACTATCCATCTCAAGGTTAGCCGTAGTTGTGCTACTCAATGTCCTTTTCGCACGTTCACAAGCAGTTCTAAGTCTACGTAATGCCCTTTTATTACTTGAAATATCAACTTTATGTTTCCTTTTAAATTCTGCTACAAAATGGTTAACAAGACAATTATCAAAGTCTTCACCACCAAGAAAAGAGTCTCCACGTGTAGCTTTTACTTCAAAAATGCCATCATCAATTGATAAAATAGAAAAGTCAGCAGTACCACCACCAACATCAACAATTAGAATGTTTTTTTCTCCTGATTTTTTATCAATACCATATGCTAATGCTGCGGCAGTCGGTTCATTAATAATTCTAAGAACTTCAAGACCAGAAATTGCTCCGGCATCTTTAGTAGCTTGTCTTTGAGCATCATTAAAATATGCTGGAACTGTAATTACTGCTTGTTTTACCTCTGTTCCTAGATATGATTCTGCTGTTTCTTTCATTTTAGTAAGAATCATAGCAGAAATCTCTTCTGGTTGAAATACTTTTGATTCATTAAGATAGTTAACGTGAATCATTGGTTTATCAGCAGTTCCACTTTTGATTGTAAATGGAAAATGTTTAAGATTGCTTTGAATTTGAGAATCTTTATATTTTCTACCAATTAGACGTTTTGCGTCAAAAACAGTATTTGTTGGATTTGCTCCTGCTTGGTTTTTAGCAGCATCTCCAATAAGTCTTTCTGATTCTGTAAATGCAACGTATGAAGGGGTTGTTCTATTACCCTGATCATTAGCAATAATTTCTACTTTACCATTTTGATAAACTCCTACAGCACTGTAAGTAGTTCCTAAATCAATACCAATAGCGACCATAATTATAATTTATTGAATTTTACCTTGTTTAATATAATATTTATTTAGAATGTATCTCTAAATCAATTTTTTTTTTATAATAATTTAATTTTTAAAAATTATTTTAATACATAAATAATTTGGTATTTAAAAATCTAATTTATTAATTAAATGTCTATATGTTGTTCAAATTTATATGTAAAACCTTTGCTTAAAGATATAAAAGAGCAAGATTACTTAACACCTTATAAATTATTAAGTTCTATATTGAAAATAGACTATTTTAAAAATCAAATAAAAAATGGTAAAATAAATGATGATATATTTTTAAAATATTTAATGTGTCGTCCTAAAATGAGAATATATATATTTGATAAACAACAAGATTTTATAGAAGAATTTGTAAATGTTGCTTACTATAAAAAAATAGTTTTGAATCAAAAAAAGTATAATAATTTGGTATTACAATTAAAATCAATAACACAAAAATTTGATGATATTAAAATAAGAAAACAACAAGTTCATCATTTACATATGTTTTTTACTGAAGAAGATATTTCTAAAAAATATGAATTAAAAGATAATTTAGAATTATTTTATCAATCAAAAACATTTATTGAAACAGTGATAAACTCTAAATTGTTACTTAATGAAAATAGTTTAAAATATTTAGAATATCAAAGATTTGATAAGATTATTAGTTTTAAAACATCAATATTAAAGTTTAACAAATTTATGGTATGGATTTATAAAAATCTTACTTTATTAGATTTAGAATATATTTGTGTATGGAGTGGTATGCTTTCATTTACTTTTGGAATACGTGAATTTAGCGATATAGATATGCACATTTATCAAAATAATTATTACAATACTTTGTATAAAAAGTTTAATAAATTTGATATTCATGGTATTGAATTAGATATCCCAGGTGATTATAATACTGTATTAAGCAGTTTAAAACCTAATCAACCTTTTAAACTAGTAGAAAAATATACTAATGATATTAAAATAGATTCAATAAAAATATTTAATAAAAATAGTACTTTAATCGATATATATTTTAATCATAATTATTATTATTATTTTTATGGATTAAAATTTGTTAATTTAAGTACTCAATTCTATTGGAGATACACTAGACAAAGACCAGCACCTATCGCTGATTTAATAGCTTTTAAATTAATTTCAAATATTAATGTTCCTATACCTGAAGTTCCAAATATGTTTTATAATTGTTTAAGATTTTATAATATGGAAGATATGGTAAATACTATGCCTAATGAATATAAATATTACTATAATGTTTATAAGGACTATCCTAATATTATAAATAATGTTGAAAAGAATTATACTAATAAGAAAAAATTTTATAGTACAATTAAATTTTATCTTAAAACAAAATATAAGATTAATTTAAATTTAGAACAGATAGAATTATTTATAAATAAAAATACTGTAACTAATATGAAAGATTTTAAAGAAATAGTGTCTAAAATCTAATTTATCTATTAATAAATGTAAGTATATTAATATTAATAAAAATTGATTACTTTTTATTTTTGAATTTGTTATTTAATCATTTAAGTGATGACTTTTAGAATAAATCAAGAGAAAGCTATTCAAGCTTCAATTAAAAATAATTTTAAATCAGGTGTTCATTTTCATGCTACTGGTACAGGTAAGTCATGGATTGGTCTACAAATGATTATTGAATATAATAAAAGATATCCAAAGAATAATATTATTTGGTTATGTGAACAAAAGAGTATTTTATTAGAGCAATTTGATAATAAATGTATAAAAGATCGTGGGTTTTCAAGTATTTTGAAAGTATTTCATATTTTAAATTATACTCAGCGAAAACAACAAGATTGGTATAATAGCATAAATGTTAGTAAATTTTGGAATAAACCAGTATTAATTATTATAAATAGAGCTTTCTTAACATCATCAGATAAATATAAGAAAATTCAATTACCGATAAATTTAGTTGTTCATGATGAGTGTCATAGTATTCAAAATAAGACTACTCAACAGTTTTATAACTATATGTTATCTAGACATAAGGATAATAATATAAGTTGTATAGGTTTTTCTGCAACTCCAAATCTAAATATTGATCCTTTTAAACATATTATTAGTAAATATTCTATCTATGATGCATATTGTGATAAAGTTATTGTTCCACCTAAAATTAAGTGGTTTCAAACTAATAAACCTTTAGAGCAATTAGATATCCTATTATTAGTAAAAAAACTTATTGTAGATGTCCCATATAAAAAAGTAATTTTATGGTGTGGAATGATTCAAAAATGTTTTGAACTAGCTAATTTATGGAAACAATATTTTCCAAACTTTATGATATGTGTTGATACTAGTCAAGGTAATAATGATTTTAAAACATACCAAGATTTTGAACATTTAGAATCTAATGGTTTATTATTTTGTGCTGGTAAACATAGGGAGGGCTCTGATATTAAAAATTTAGACACTTGTGTATTTTTAGATAAAGTTGAAGAACGAAATTCTAAAAAGTTTGTTCAATGTGTTGGAAGAGTTCTACGTCTAGATAAAAATAATTCTAAAAAATTTGGTCTTATTATTGATGCTAAGGCAAAGAACTGTATTAAAATATGTGATAGAATGAATCAATATCTAAAATGTGATTCATCTATATTTCCATGGGATTATCAATATCAGGTAATTAATGTTAATTCAAAACCTATACAAGTTAATACATTAAATCTTGTTAATAAGAACAAGTTTAATGATGATATTAATAGTTTTTTAGAATTAGCAAATAATGATAACTTATCTAGACAACAAATCGATTCTTTAATATCTTTAACAAAAAAACCAGAACTAAAAGTATGTCTAGAATCAAATATCAGAAAATTAAAGGGCGTTGGATTAAAGGGAGTGTATTATCAGGATAATAAAAGAAGTGATTTAACATCGAAATTCATTAGAAATATGACAAATAATGATAAATATGAGAAAAGATTGAAAATGGAATTAGATTTGATTGAAAAAAAAGAGTTGATACCTTATTTGCTTCAAAGTTTAGAAATTCTGAAAATGACTAGGAATATACCTCATGTTACTAGAGGTTCATGTGGATCATCATTGGTTTGTTATTTATTAGGAATAAGTCATGTTGATCCTGTAAAATACGATATTAAATTTGCTAGATTTTTGAATGATTTTAGGGATACTTTACCAGATATAGATTTTGATTTTCCATATCATTTAAGGGATGAGGTATTTTTGAAATTGCAGTTAAAATGGCCAGGAAAGATTGCACGTATTAGTAATCACGTATATTACCATAAAAAATCGGCATTACGGAAAGCACTAAGAATATCTGGACATAGAAAATTTATTCCAAAGAATGATATTCATAAAGTTATTAATAAACTCGAATACAAAAAACAGAAATCAATTTATAAAGATGCTCAAAAGTTAGAAAATACTTTTAACACGTATTCTTTGCATTGTGGTGGAATTGTATATTATCCTGAAGGAGTTCCAAAAAAATTAATTTTATCTGGACAGAAAAATAATGTTTTAAATCAGATTAACTTAAATAAAAAGGATATTGTAAAGGACAATAAATTTAAGATTGATATTCTATCTAGTCGTGGTTTAGCACAACTATATGAATGTAATAATTATAGTCTCATTAATTTTGAAAGATTTTTAGATGATAATAAAACTAAATTAATGCTAGAGAAAGGATTTAATATTGGTTTAACATTGGCTGAATCACCATTAATGAGAAAAGCAATGTTAAAAGTAAAACCTAAAAATATAGATGATATTGCAATTTGTTTATCAATAATTAGACCTGCAGCTAGAGAAGCTAGAAAAACAGAATCTGTAGATTATAATGAACACTTTGTATTTGATGATGACGCTATTGCTATAATTAGTAAAATTTTAAATTGTGACGATGATATTGCTGATAAATATAGAAGACTAATTGCAAAAAAAGATAATAAAACTATATTAGATATTAAAAAAGTTGTATCTAGACAACCAAATTTAAAAATTTTATATTCTAAGTTGAAGAATTTACAAAAATATAGTTTTTGTAAGTCGCATGCTTATTCATACGCTCAATTGGTATGGCAATTAGCTTATATGAAAGCAAATTATCCTAAACAATTTTGGATGGCAACATTAAATCATTGTCAAAGTTCATATAGGAAATGGGTTCATTATTATGAAGCTAGATGTGCTGGTGTAGAAGTATCTAAATTAACTTTAAAAAGAAATGATGGATCTATATATTCTGAAAATAGAAAAAAGAAATTTTTCGATTTAACTCAAGAGGAACAATTGCGTAAGTATGGATATTGGAATATGGTATCAGATGATTTTTATCCTGATTGTTTCTATAAATTGATATCAAAAGATGGAAAAACATATATAGAATTTATTGGATTAATTGCTTCACACAGATTTTTGACAAGATATGTAAATGGTAGAAAAATAACTAAGATAACAGTATTCTTTGGAGTTGGTTTACAGAAGTATTATGAAACATTAATAGATGCTCCAAGTAATCAAATGAGTTCATATATATGTTTAAAAGGATCTGGAATTATTGAAGATAATATTCAAAATATTATCAAATTAGATGAATATGAATTATATTAAAAAATAAAATTTACATAATAAAATTGAATTTTAATTTATGTTATTAAAAATATTGAGTACTAACAGCAAATAACTGAATCGCTTTATATCGCCGAAGGTGTTGGTTCGAATCCAACCTGAAACATTGTTTCAGTAGTTTAATGGTAGAACATCGTTTTCATAATGTACTCAGAAAGGTTCCATGGTGTAATGGCAAGCATCTCTGCCTTCTAAGCGGAGGATGGGGGTTCGAATCCCTCTGGAACTTATTTTTTTTCTATATTAAAAGTATTAGTGTAAATTTAATAAAAAAAATGATTTATTTCCAACATTAATTATCCAATAGGTTAATTAATTTCTTCAATAACTCATTTTTGAGTTATTAGTCTAGTATTGCTACTGTTCTAACTCCTCGGGTTTTGAGTTATTAGTCTAGTATTGCTACTGTTCTAACTCCTCGGGTTTTGAGTTATTAGTTCAGTATTGCTACTGTTCTAACTCCTCGGGTTTTGAGTTATTAGTCTAGTATTGCTACTGTTCTAATTCCTCGGGTTTTGAGTTATTAGTCTAGTATTGCTACTGTTCTAACTCCTCGGGTTTTGAGTTATTAGTCTAGTATTGCTACTGTTCTAACTCCTCTAAAATAATAATATACTAAAAAAAAATCAATTTTTGTTAATTATTATGCGAAAAAACCTTTTATTTTTTATTTTTTAACCAACTCATTAATATTAAATCATCTATTATAATTGGATATAAAATACCAGAATATAATAGATCTAAATAACTAAATTGTCTATTATATAAAAGATAACCTAAAATATAAACATGAGTAGTCCAATTTAAAGAACATGATGTTAAATATGTATAATAAGATGTTCTCCTTATGATATCAATAAACGTATTTATGTTATAATTATATTTAACTATTTGTGTATTTTTTTTTTTTAAATATCTTAAACCAAGAT